>ERZ791635.32-NODE-32-length-109070-cov-6.44498_pt1 | contig 109070 bp, 98 predicted proteins | sample MGYA00510056_ERZ791635 | MGnify/ENA primary metagenome ERZ791635 (study PRJEB30046, sample SAMN00715187) | human gut metagenome | study: EMG produced TPA metagenomics assembly of the A metagenome-wide association study of gut microbiota in type 2...
CAACCCGAATCTTTTTCGAGTCGACCTCACCCTTGGAAAGCAAGACAACCGTCTCCACTATGCCATTACTGTCTCTTTGAAACACAGATATCCTCCAGATTCTGCGCGCCCTCCGGTCCGATGGGTCTGCCGCCTGTGGTGATACCCCATCCTGCACGGATCTTGATAATATCGTCGATCTGTCCCTGGGACAACAACGTCTTCTTCCCTAAGATAAAGTTGTTCATCATCAGGATCTTCGCATAATACTCCGTGGTCTCCATGCGGTAATAAGCCTGCATGAGATTGTCACCCCAGGTCAGCGCGCCATGGTTTGCTAACAGTACTGCATTGTATTCCCGGCAATAGGGAGCTACCGCTTCCGGCACTTCCTCTGTGCCCGGCAGGACAAAATGCACTAACGGCACACAACCCAGTGACAACACACCTTCCATCAGCACCGGTTCTTCCAGACTGATGCCCGCACAGGCAAACGCCGTCGCCGTCAGAGGATGTGCATGTACCACGCCTTGTACTTTCGGGTTCTCTTTGAATACTCTGAGGTGCATCTTGATCTCACTGGAAGGCTTGTGCGTTCCCTCCAACACATTCCCGTCCAGATCCAGCTTCACCAGCATATCCTCTGTCATAAATCCCTTAGAAACTCCCGTTGGTGTTGCCCAGATCTCATTATCTCCGACTTTACAGGAGATATTCCCGTCGTTCGCTGCCACAAAGCCGCCCTGATACATTCTGCGGCCTACCTCTAAGATCATCTGTTTTGCCTGTGCATCTGATATATATTCCATACTAATCTCCATTCCGCAGACGATTCCTTCTTTCGGAGGAATCCTCCTTTTCCGTTCCAGCATGCAATAATATATTACCTTATTGCCCTTCTCCTTGTCCAGCTGATATTCCCAATAATCTTTTATGCATGCTTCCTAACATATTCTTTCGTAACTAATTATCTTTCCCTAGGTATTGTACCACATTTCTATACTTTTTTATGATACTAAAATACTTATGACCCGCCCCGATATGAGCATAAAAGTGGGATGAAATATCTTCTCATGTCTATACAAAAAAACGTCAAAATGCTATAATTAAATTTAAATCATTTTGCCAACACATACGAAGGAAGCATAGCACTATGACACGGAAGAAAGTTAAATTTTCTCATACCAAATGGCTGCTGCCGTTATGGATACTTCTTATCGGCAGTATTGTCTTATATATGATCGCTCATGCGGTACAGCAGGACGACTCCAGGCACATCCGCACTCTTGCGGAACTAAATGCTGTAACCTACGGTGATAACATGATCGCAGATCTGAATGCCGGTATCAATATCACGGATACACTGGAGCAGATTCTGATCAGTACGGACGGCAGAATCGACAAATTTGATATCATTGCGGACAGAATGATGGCAGATTACGTCCGGAGCATCCAAGTGGCTCCCGGGGGCATCGTAACAGATATCTATCCCGCCGAAGGCAACGAAGCAGGTAAAATAGACCTGATCCATGACAAATACCGCGGAGAGACTGTAAAATACAGCATTGCCAATGATGCGCTTATCATACATGGTCCTTTTGAGCTGGAGCAAGGAGGACACGTTCTTTCAATCCGTAATCCAGTTTTTTTACAGGATGAGAAGGGTACTCCCTATTTTTGGGGCATGACTATGGTTATCATCAAGGTTCCTGATATTTTTCAGCATTCCGCTGATGCCTTAACCAATTTCGGTTATCAATACCGGCTATCGAAGACCATCTCACCTCTGACCGATGAATATACTGTGGTAGACCAGTCGGAGGAGACTCTGATGGATCCCGTCTCTTATGATTTTACTCTGGGTGGATGTAACTGGAGGCTGGAAATCATGCCCACCGGTGGCTGGAAGAATGGCACACTTTTACAACTGATAGTATTATGTGGCATTGCAGTGATCCTACTACTGATGGTTCTAACGATATCTATACTACTCGTTGACGAGCAACGCAAAAAATTTCGCAGACTCTCTCTGACGGATTCTATGACCGGTCTCTTAAATCGTAACGGATTTAATTTGCAGCTGGAGGAGTATCTGGAGGGAAACAAGCAGAAAAACTGTGTCGGTATATTACTTGACGTGGATAATTTTAAATTTATCAATGATGTCTATGGTCATACTATCGGTGATCAGGTTCTATTGCAGCTTTCACAATCCTTAGTGCAGGCTTTTCCGGATAATTCCATTATTGCCAGAAATGGCGGTGATGAGTTCTGTATTATCCTGAAGGATTGCAGTGCAGAAGAAGCTGCCCCAATGATAGACGCTTTCAGCAAGACTTCCCGCTCTTTTTCAGCCAAAGGCGTCGAACACAATTACAGCATTTCCCTGGGCTATGCGGAATACCCCGCCAACGCAGAAAAAGTCTCTGACATTCTCCGTTATGCCGACATTGCACTCTATGAGGTAAAATTACAGGGAAAACATGGTGCTCTGGCCTACCGGCCGGATTTCCACAATTCGAAACGGACACAGCTTGGTTTTTCATTATCGGATATTTCTGACAACCTGCCGGGTGCCTTTTTCATCTACCGGGCCGAAAAGGAGGATGAACGCATCCTGTATGCTAATCAGGAAATGCTTCAGCTGACAGGATGTACGGATCTGGATGATTTTATGCATTTTACGAAACATCAATTCCGTAATCTGGTGCATCCTGAAGATCTGACACAGGTAGAAGAAAGCATCTGGCAGCAGATAGAATCCGGCATGAACGGATACAATGATTATGTCAAATACCGACTTGCTGTCAAAGATGGAACTTATAAGACGGTTCTGGATTATGGGCGTATCGTGGAGAGTGAACATTATGGCTCGGTTTTCTATGTATTGGTAGTGGATTGCGAATTTATCAAAACACTCTACGATGATTAATCATAAAAATAAAAGAATAACAAACTTTCCTCCGGGGCATACTGGTTCCGGAGGAATTTTTATATGAAAGATCAGATTAAGTCTTACTTACAACGTTTGAATCACGGCGAAGCTCTGGAAAATGTCCAGGCGGATTTCGTCCGGGAATGTAAGGATGTGGATCCTTCCGCAATTATGCAGGCCGAACAGGAGCTGCTGCGGGAGGGTACTTCCATCGAAGAATTGCAGCGGCTCTGTGATGTGCATTCCGCCCTGTTCCATGGTTCCACGACAGAAGAAAAAACTTCCAATGCCGAAAAAACAACAGCCCATTTTCCAGATGCCCAGAAATTGCACGCTAAGGACATACAGGACCAACGGCTCTCCGCTGCTGCCGCCCTGATCCAGATCTCCGGGCATCCCCTGCAGACTTTTACGCTGGAAAATGCAGCACTGGAAAAGCTGATTGCCCGTGCGAGGCAGGCATTGGAAAATAATGGAATTACCAATGAACTGCTTGACGAGCTGCGCCAGATCGCTATCCACTATGCCAGAAAGGGAGACTTACTTTATCCACATTTGAAGGTGCAATATGGGATCAGCGGTCCCTCTGCGGTCATGTGGACAGTGGATGATGAGATCCGGGATGAACTGAATGCCCTTGCAAAACAAAAAGACCAAAAAGAAACCGATGCATGGAAACAACGTTTGAAAGCCGTATTATCCCGCATGGAAGAAATGATCTACAAGGAATCCAATATCCTCTTCCCCAACTGCGCACTGAATTTCTCGGAGGAGGAATGGTATCACATTTACCGGGATGCCAAAGATTATGCGGAATGCTTCGGTATCCGGGGTGATAGTTGGGAGGCTGCGGAAGCACATCTGACCGACACTGCCTCTACGGCTGACACCATGTCTGCGGAACACGCTTTTACAGGTAGTGAGACCAGAATCCACCTCCCCAGCGGCAGTCTGACCCTGTCGCAGCTGACCGCCATGTTGAATACGATTCCTTTGGAGATCTCTTTCGTAGATATCGATAATATCAATCGCTACTTCAACGAAGGTCCCAAGGTATTCAAGCGTCCCGGTATGGCATTGGGCCGGGAGGTCTTCACCTGTCACCCGCCTAAGATCGAAGAACGGGTTCGCCGCATTATCGGAGAATTCCGTGCAGGGAATCTGGACCAGGTACCGGTCTGGATGGACAAGGACGGCCGGACTTTCTTAGTGACTTATTATGCCGTCCGGGATAAGCAGGAGCAATATCTGGGAACGCTGGAACTGGTACAGGACATGGAGTTTGCAAAAGAGCACTTCCGCTAGGACAGTGCTCTTTTCTCTTCTTGTGCTTCCTCTACATAAATACGTGCATTTTCCAGATTCCACCGGATCTCTTCTTCGGTAACAGCACGTTTTACTTTCCCGGGATTACCGACGACCAGGGAATTATCCGGGATCTCCACATTCTGCGTCACCAGTGCTCCGGCACCGATGATGCAGTTTTTCCCGATCTTACAGCCATTCATCAGAATGGCTCCCATACCGATCATGGTATTGTCGCCGATCTTACAGCCGTGGACGATCGCACCGTGTCCAATGGTCACATGATCTCCAATCTCCACCGGATATCCACTGCCCAGATGCACTACCGCATTGTCCTGAATATTGCTCTCTTTGCCGATGACGATAGAATCTCTGTCGCCCCGGACCACCGCATTGTACCAGATTCCGCTATTTTCTCCGATCGTCACATCTCCAAGCACCACTGCTCCAGGCGCTATAAATGCTGTATCATGGATCTGCATATATATTTTCTCCTCTGTACTTTTATCTATTCATTACAAAGTGCACACCGCATATAACGGTACATTTTTCATCCAACCCTGATCAATATATTTCTTTGCCGAAAAGCGGATAGCTGTCTGCGGATGATATTTTTCACAATAACATTTCAGGCTCTGCGATTTCAGGTTTGTCTCTGCTTTTACTTCGATGGGAACAACATCTTTTCCCATTTGTATCATAAAATCCTGTTCAAAGGTTGCTTTTTCCGTTCCGTAATAATAAGGTGTATATTTTGTATCCGAAATAATCTGTTGTAATACGTATTGTTCCGTCAATGCGCCTTTAAATTCAACAAAAATATCATTGCCCTCCAGAATACTCATGGCATCTAAATCACTCATTGCCCCCAGCAGTCCTACATCCAGTACAAACAGTTTATATACATTCATCTCTTTGTATGCAGCCAGCGGTACATGTGGCTCATTCACACGATTTACCTTGTAAATCAGTCCGCAATCCAAGAGCCACTGTATCGCAATTTCAAAATCTGCACTTCTGGCTCCTTTTTTTATCTGTCCGAAGAAAAACTTCTTATTTTCCTTTGCCAGCTGTATCGGAATGGATTCCCATACCATACGAATTCTGGGAAGATCTTTGGCATCTATATGTTTTCCAAAGTCTCCCCGGTACTGACGTACTATGTCTTTTTGTAACTCCCGAACACCGGCATAGTCCTTCTGCTCTCTAAAAAGGTCAACTACTGCAGGCATTCCACCGGTATAATAATAATTTTTTAGCCAAAATAGGTATTTATCCGAAAAGTTGTCTATAATGGAAAAGTCCTTGCTGTCCAATGCCCCAGACAAAGCTTCTTCCCCCATGGCGCATAGAAATTCCCTAAAATTCAAAGGATAGAGATCCAACAGTTCCACCTTGCCTACCGGATAAGATACTCCCTGATGAATCGCTACTCCTAACAGGGACCCCGCTGCAAGAACATGATACTCCGGTGCATCTTCGCAGAAATACTTCAGAGATTCCAGGACTCTCGGTGCATCCTGAATTTCATCCAGAATGATCAACGTATCTCCGGGAGTAATTGTGACCCCTGTTTCGATATTAAGATTCATAAGAATTCTCTGAATGTCAAAATCCATCTCAAAGACATCGCTCATTCTCTTATTATTATAAAAGGATACATATGCCACTTTGGGGAAAAATTGTCTTCCGAATTCCTTCATTAACCATGTTTTTCCCACCTGTCTTGCGCCCATAATAATCATGGGTTTTCTTTTTCCCTTTTCTTTCCAGCTTTGTAATTGTTCCATGGCAAATCGTTTCATTGGCGGCCTCCTTTCTTACATAATATAGTTTACCACATTTTTTTCGATCAAATCAATTGTATATTCAACATTTTTTCTGACCAATATTTTATGATTTAATACATTTTTTCCAATCAAAAAGGAACAATCCTCCGAATTGGGTAAATAGCAAATTTAACTTCCGTTTTGCAAAGGTAACTTCTGTTTGAATTATTTTTGCAAGATTAACTTCGGAATCAGCACCTTGAAAACAGAAATAAGTCTTGCGAAAACAGTGCCAACTGGAAATTAGTATTGCAAGAGTGGACTTTAGTATTACAAACCGCTTGAAATAGGGCTTTTTAGCATGTTACTATACTCTTGAAGTCATATTTTACTGTATGCAAATAAGAAGTCGTCGCTTCGTTTGCATGTTTGCAAGGGAAACTTCCACCTCTGGGATATGGGTGACATGATCAGGAGATGACATTGGCAGTTTTACTTCAGCAGTTCAGGTTTTAGTATGATTTCATTAGCAGGAACAGCTTCCAGGTTAAGCTTAGAGGCTGTATCCGCGCCATAAAAGAAGCTGAATAGTTGATGTGCGGATCGATTATTCAGCTTCTTTCTTGTATAGGAGTTAATGTGACTCATCATCAGGTTGACTTTATCCTGTGTAAGAAAAGCAAATGATGTTTTCTTAGGAACAATCCTTCTGATGAATTCATGAGTTACTTCAATACTTCCTTTTTGATCAGGACGTTGCGGATCACAGTAAAACACATAGGTTCTGCGTCTTCCATCCTCATCAAACTCTATTACCAACGGATCCGTAAATTCGCTTCCGCGATCTGCTAAGATGACCTGGAACATCTCACAGAATTGTTCCCGCCCAAGTATCTCATAAAGATGGTTCACCGCTTCTGTTACCGACTTGGCTGTATTCGCTTCCCTAAGATATGCCAGCATAAGGGAACAGTTTCTAAAGAATACTGTAAGCAGCACCTTTGTGGAATCCCTGGTGCCTTCTACCGAATCCATTTCCACCACGTTGAAATCAGGATGTCCTTTCATAAAAGCTTCAAAATCTTCGTAGGTACGCCCGATATGGCATTTCTTATCGACACGTACAACCTTTTTGGATTTGCGTTTTTTATAACGCACTTTTCTGGGAAGATCTATATTTCCAGCAGAAAGTATGCCGGCATCTATGTAGTTATAAATGGTCCTTTCATCTACCATGATTTCTGCTGCATTGTTCATACAAATTTGATGAATCGACTGGCCTTGTTTGATAAGAGGCGAAAGGATGGCATCAAGCCGATCCAGTTCTTCTGGTGTTATATCGATACCCTTACGGGAATCAGAACGTGTCTTTTCGTATGTTTTATGAGCTTCCTTTGCATCATAGAACTGTTTGGCAAGAGTACAGGAACTTACCTGCTTACATGAATTGCAAACATAGGGTGCTTTCTTTAGACTTGAACATTTTTCCTCTTCAAAATCAGGACAATTGACCATGCACAAAGCACACTCAGAACAGTATGTTTTTCCGTGCCATAACCGATTAATAAACCCACAGCTATCTTCGCCACAGATATACTGCTTAGTGCATCTCTTTCTGTGTCTGCATGGATTATAGCCTCTGGAACGCGTACCAGTATTTCGATAATCAAGATGGGCTTTCACTTCTTTAGAAACAGTTGATGGATCCTTGCCTATCAGAGCGCCTATTTCAACGAACGTCTGCCCCTCTTTTAAAGCTTTCTGTATGGTAATGCGATCATCCAGTGTCAGATGCTTATATTTATAGGATGACATGTATTTATCCTCCTTAGTCTTGCTGCCATCTCCTGACACTACTGAAGTGATTACCATTATTACACAAAAAAGAAAAGGAAGATCATCTATTTACAAGACTATCTTCCATCTTCATGTTTGTATGACTCATTTCTGTTTTATAAAATATAAAAACCTTAGTAACTGGAAGTTACTTTTTCAATTGAGTAGAGCACCGACAGACGAATCTGTCGATGCCTTTTTTATATCCTTATTCCTTACTGATATTGTGAGATCACATCATATCCCTGCCGGTCCATCCGGACGAGGATCAATCCATGCACTCCTGCGCTGTAGTAATCGATGCCGTTCCCGGCGGCATACTCTACGAGGAGGGGATTGCCGATGTCCTCGGAATCGGTGATGATCGCTCCGGGTGCAACAGTCTGGAGCCAGGTCTCTCCGTTGGATGTGTAGACGCCGTGGTGATTGGACTTCATGACATCCGCCCGTAGTGCGGTGCCGTACCGCGCCGCCAACAGCTCCTCTTTGTCGATACAGAGATCTCCGCTGGTCAGATAGGACGAGTTGCCGTACATGAATTTCATCAGAATTGACACATCGTTCACGCCTTCGTCCGTGTTATCACACCGATCCAACTCCTCCTGCGTCGGATAATACGCGTTGATCCGCACCTCTCCGATCGTCCACTGATATCCCTCGAGAACCTCCGAATAGATATGACTTCCCTTCTGCTTCAGATATTCCTCGAATTCCGGCTCCCTCTTGCTGGACTTCACATAGGAAGACCGGTAAAAGGCATCTATGCTGCCGCCGTGGTCGTACAGATATTCTGCCACCGCCAGTGCACCGCCCGCATGGTCATCATGTGCATGGGACAGGACGAAATAGTCCAAATGCGTGATCCCCAGATCCTCGAGCAGACGGATGATATGTCCGCTGCACGCGATGTACCCGGCATCGATCATCATCGTCCTGCCGTTGGGGAAGATCACCAGTGTGCAATCCCCGCATTTTGCCCGGATCCCCGGCTCTGTCAGCTGGGGAGTGAGCAGGTACAGATTGCCGTCTCCGCCGTAGGACAGCGCTTTTTTCGCACAATGAACGATCTCTTCGTAATGATCATAATGATCATAGCGATCGACCACGGATTTCGCCGCAGCCGCCATTCCGCCGCCGAGATACTCTCTCTCCGCTCCCAGCAGACACCGGTTGTCCGATGCCGTCATGCTAATATAGATCCGTTCCCACTGCGCCGGTGTACCCTCATACACCACCGTGTGCAGCGCCTCATCCCCGGCAAATGCCCGCATATCCACGTAGCGCAGGCTCGCCGGCAGCCATATCTGCTCCAATGCCGTGCATCTCTGGAACGCTTTCGCTCCGATCATCCACAGCCCTCTGGGCAGTGTGATCTTCTGCAGCACCGTACACCCGCGGAATGCAAATACGCCCAGCCGTTCCACGGTATCCGCCAGCTCGACCTCCTCCAGTGCCGTACAGTCACGGAAAGCTCCATCGCCGACCGCAGTGATCCCGCTGTCTATCGTCACACTGCGAATCTCCTCCCGGAATGCCTCCCAGGGTCGTTCCTTCCACTCACCCCAGTCCTCCATCGCTCCGCTGCCGCGAAGTGTCAGATTCCCCGTGTTTGCCCGGAAGTCCCACTCCATATTTATTATTTTACCCTTCATGTTATCAGAATACTCCTTATATCTGATGCCCTACAGCTTCAGTTTCCATACAAACTTGTTCCGCTCCAGGGGATAGATACTCTCTGTCACATCGATCACCTGACCTTTGTCATTCTTCGTAATAGAGGTGATCAGCATCGCCAGAGAGCCCTCTTTCATCCCCATGAGATGGCTCTCTCGTCCACCCAATGCCAGTGCCGTCATTTCCTTTTCCATACTGTAGCGGTTCTTCTTGTGCTCATTCAGAGCTGTCGTCAGGGAAGCCTTCGTAAAATCATAGTCGAACAGGAAGGAATCTCCCTCCGGCAGATAGGAAGTCGTCAGTACGATCGGTCCCTTGTCAAAGGAATCCTTCGCATATCTGAGACGGCTCAGCTTGATCACTTTTGTACAGTCCTCACCGAACTTCTCCGCCAACTCCTCCGTCGCCTCCATATAGCGGAACTCCAGCACCTCTGTCTCGACCTCGATCCCTCTGCGGAACATCTCGTTGAAAAAGCTCTCGATGAATACCGTGGTATCCTCCAGAACACGGGGAGCCGTCACGAACGTTCCCTTCCGCTTCACTCTCTTGAGATGCCCCTCCTGCACGAGCCGCAGCATGGCAGTACGCACTGTGGAACGGCTGACGCCGAACTGGTCACAGAGCTCTACTTCCTTGGGGATCATATAGCCTACCGGCCATTCTCCCGTATGGATCTTGTTCATAATATATTCTTCGATTTCTGAGTATCGTGCTGCCATATTCCATATCTCCCTGTCAACATTTAAATAGCGCCTGTAGCCGCTGTTTCTAACTGGTTTCCATTACCTACAGTATATCGAATTCCGGAAATCAATGTCAATAATTGGGCGTGTAATATGTACCAATTTAATGTAAATATATCACTAATAAGTACGTATTTCCAAAATACGTGCCCGGTCGATCCCGTATGCTTTGTGAACCGTCACCGTCAGCCGGTCACAGATCACGTTATCCACATCGATACGGTTCAATCGCTGATAATTTCCACGGATTTCCTTACAGAGTACCTCTTTATCCTCTCTGTAAAAGCGAATATCATAATCGCAGACCAGCTCATCCGGCAGTCCCTTCACCTGACGGTTCCGGACATTCCTCGTCATGGACGGCATGATCTCCTTCGTGAGATTCGTGTCAAAGGTCAGCTGCACCTGCTGCAATACCAACTTTTTGCCGAAATCCAGAGAGATGCTCGCTCCCTCTTCCCCGATCGGTGCTTCCCAGCAGTTGCTCTCGTCCCCGACCGGTCTAGCGACGCCGTTCAATACCTTCTCCGGCACATTGTCCCCGGTATATCCGGAGGCAGTCACCTTCGCCGACCGTGCAAAGTCCATCGGATCCTCATTGTGGAAGCCGGGGATATAGCAGTCGTCGCGGAGCAGCTCCTGCTGCAGCTCTGTGATATGTCCGCCGATCTCTCTCGGGGTGCATCTGTATTTTACCGCCATGGCTGCTGCCGTACCGACCGCCTGCCCGCCGATGGAGCAGGTACCCATGACTCTCGTCGTGCCGTATGCCATCTTAGAAGTGCTGATATCTCTTCCGGCGAGCATGACATTCTCCAGCTCCTTCGCATAATAGCATCTCCAGGGGATCGTATAACATCCGGTGAAATTCAGGATCCGGGAGGGGATCTTGTCCAGATCACGGATACCACCCCGGACGTGCTGATCCATCTGCCAGCCGCCGTAAGCGACGGCATCCGGGAAAATACGGTTCTCCAGTACATCATTTTCATTCAGGAGATAATCGCCCTCGATCCGTCGGCTCTCCCGATAGCCCGGCACGATGCCGACCCAGTCGAGATCCAGATTCTCCACCCCGTGATCGCCGACATTTTTCAGATGATCCCAGACACCGTAGACGCATTTCAACAGCTCATCACGGATGACCTCGCCGTCCCGGATGATGTCGTCATACTGTCCGCCCAGCTCGATCCACCAGTAACCGGAGTCCACGTTGGAGAAATGCGGCAGTCTGCCGCTGCCCTCCTCGAACTTCGTCAGCTGTCCGCCCTCCATATGGGAGCCGATGCTGTTGCCGTGCTCTCTGTATTTCAGGTCTTCCTCGGTATATTGATATGCCCAGTCGGGACGGATGAACTTCACCGGCTCACCGCGATCCACAGCGGAGAACATCAGCGTATTGCCCATCGTATCATCGTTCGGCTCCTCGGGTGCATCCGGCTCGTGGAACTCGTCGCGTCCCTCGCTACCCATCCGTCCGGTGGCGCCGCCCATGGTCGCCAGTGTGCCGTGACCGGTGGCATCGACGAAGATATCGCCGTAGATCGTAAATTCCGTCTCCGTGGTGTTCTGGTGTCCGATGATGGCAGCAACTTTTTTACCGTCCATGATGACATCGTCCATATCAGTGTTCAGATAAGCGTCCAGATTCTCCTGAAAATGTACCTTTTCCCAGATCACGGAATCGAATACCGGGAACGATGCGTAGGGATTGCGCCGCTTATTTTCCAATAAGATCTCCAGCAAAATGCCGGTTTCTCCGAGATTTTTCTTGGATCCGTGGGCGTTTGCCCCAACGATATGCATACGGATCTCCGAACTGGCGTTACCGCCGAACATGGAGCGGTTCTGCACGATCGCTGTTTTTACGCCTTTTCTCGCAGAAGCGATGGCGGCACAGACACCTGCCATTCCTCCGCCGACGACTACGACTTCATAATGCCGTTCTTCCTTATGTACTGACATAATAATCTCCTTTTCCGGATCAAAATACTGCTCCGATCGCAAAGCAGGCAGGAGATGAGAACTCTCCCCTCCTGCCTGCATACTTATATTCATATATTTTCTGTTCTGTTTATCATTTATCCCTTTACGGCACCTACGGACAATCCCTTGAGGAAGAATCTCTGCCCGCAGAGGAACACGATGAATACCGGAACGACTGCCAGACAGCACGCTGCCATAGTCAGGTTGTACTGGGTTACCTCGGAACCTACGAACTGGTTCAATGCCAAAGGAATCGTCCACTTTTTCCAGTTGGAGATGAATACCAGCGGATCAAGGTAGCTGTTCCAGGCATCGAGGAACTGTACGGTCGCGGTCGCTGCGATGGCGGGCTTGACTAGTGGCAGCATAACCCGGGGCAAAGCACCGACCTCACCGGCGCCGTCGATACGTGCCGCCTCCCGCAGCTCATCGGGCGTTCCGAGGAAGGACTGACGCAGCATGAAAGTAGAGGATACTGCGATGATCTTCGGAACGATCAGGGACAGATGGGTGTTCATCCAGCCCAACTGGGAGAAGATCACGAATCTCGGGATCAGGGTCAGCTGGGAAGGTACCATCATCTGCGCCAGATAGATGATGAACAGTACATTGGAACCCTTGAACTTCAGCTTGGCAAAGGCGTAACCTGCCAGTGTTGCAGAAGTGATCGCTACGACGGTACTGATCACCGCCACCTTGATGGAGTTAAAATACGCCAGCGGGAAGTGATAGTTGGTCGAGCTTGTGGTTCCGATACTTAATACTTTTTTGTAGTTGTCGATATAGAAATATTTCGGTATCCACTCAATGGGGATCTTCATAACATCCGCTTCTGTCTTGAACGAAGCAGAGAGCATCCAGACAAAGGGGATTACCATGACCAGAGTCACTGCCACGATCAGTATCGTGATCAGCGCTGTGGTGACTTTTTTAGAAACAGGTGCTTTCTTCATTTTCATCCCTAGCCTTTCTCTTCTTTACTGTTATGTACCCACTGGATAATGGTTACGATCAGCAGCATGATAAACAGAATCACTGCGATTGCGGAGCTGTAGCCCATCTTGTAATACTGGAATGCCGAGGTATATATGTAATAAACCAGGGTATAGGTAGAGCTTCCGGGACCACCCTTCGTCATGACGTTGGTATAACCGAATACCTTGAAGCTGGAGATGATACCGGTGATCGTCAGGAAAAATGTGGTCGGCTTCAGCAAAGGCACGGTGATCTTGAAGAACTTCTGGATCGGATTCGCTCCGTCGATCTCTGCCGCTTCGTACAGATCTCTCGGCAGTCCTGTGATTGCTGCACTGTACATGAATACACGGTATCCGAGACTCGCCCAGATGACTACCAGCATGATCGAAGGCAGTGCCCATTCATAGCTTGCGAGGAATCTGGGAGGATCCTGCCATCCCAGCGCTCTCATCAGCTGGGTGAAGGGGCCGTATTTGGAATACAGAGCCATCCACACTACGGAGATTGCTACGATATTACAGATGTGCGGCATATACATTGCCACTCGTACCACGCCTGCGACCTTTTTGTGACAGAACTCGTCGATCAGTACCGCGATCACGATCGCCAGAAACAGTCCGATGGGAACCGTGACGATGGTGAAGAGCAGGGTATTTTTCACAGAAGCGATAAACCATTCATCTGTCCACAGATTCTTGAAGTTGGTCAGTCCTACGAAGTTCCAGTTTCCGATTCCCTGTGTGAAGTTCCAGTCCGTCAGACTTACGTACAGGGAGATCACCAGCGGGATCAGACTAAAACAGATTACACCGATCAGGCTCGGCGCCAGAAAAGAATATGCAACCAGATTCTGATGCAGTATTTTTTGTCTTTCCCCTTTGCTTTTCTTTTTCTTGGTCTTCATTCATTTTCCCTCGTTTATGCATTTCGTTTCAGATCAGGGGCGGTTCGCCCGGAATGCGTCCGCCCCGTTCCGCCGATTTTGTTGTGAGTTGTATGACTATTATTTCTTGCTGTCCAGTTCGGTCTTGATCAGCTCGTTGCTTCTCTTGACCATATTCTCGATGGTCTGGTCTACAGACTGTCTGCCGTAGCACATTGCATCAAATTCTTCGTTCCATACGGCACTTACCTCGGTGGATGCAACACCCTGTACGGTCTTGACACCCTGAGTTCTGTCGATGGAGAGATAATTGTTCATGGAATCCAGATCAATGGAGCCTTCTGCATTCTCCTTCAATACATCAAGGAAAGCCTGCTTGTCGATACCGTTCCACAGAGGGATTCTGCCGCCCTTAACCAGAGGAGCCATACCACCCTTTAAGTACCACATAGCGAACTTGAAGCAAGCTTCGGGATATTTGGTGTTGGCTGCGATACACATCAGGTCGCCGGCACCGGGAGTACCTGCATGGGTTCTGTAAAACTCGGTGTTGTACTGCTCGTCATCGGGCACGGGAGCGGGTACCAGTGCGGTTACGAAGTCATGAGGGTAATTCTCCTGATCCATGCACAGACGCATCATGGGGATACCCAGTGTGATGGCACATTTGCCCTCGAGGAAGGTGTTGGCAACGCTCAGATCCTCGGAGTACTCGTCTTCGATTGGGATTGCCCAGCCGTTGTCCAGAGTCTTCATTACCATCTCAAAGCCGTCGTGATATACCTTGTTGTCGAAGTTTACTTCGGTACCTTCATCGTTCTTGTAGGACTGATAGGAGCCCAGTACGGAGTTCAGCATCAGCTGTACGTATCTGGAGTTCTGCTTACGGCTCCAGCACAGACCGTATACCTTGTCCTGTCCCTCGCCGTGGGTCAGCTTCTCGACTGCGCTTAAGAATTCGGAATAGGTCCAGCCGTTGTAAGGAATATCAATACCGGCTTCCTTGAACATATCCTCATTGATCATCAGCCATCTTGCGTTCTCGTACTTGGTCGGGAAACCGTATACAGAACCGTCATCATATTTGTAGTCCAGCATATTGGATTCGCCCAGCTCAGTCTCCAGATCGAAGCCGTAATCCTTCAGCATACCGGACATATCCAACAGCAGGTTGGACTCTACACGCTTGTCCAGCTTGGAACGTCCGCCGTATCCGAGGAACAGGTCTACGTCGCCGCCGCCCATCAGATAAGTCTCCAGCTGCAGGTTACCTGAGCTGTCGTTGACATAACGTACATATTCTACCTGTACGCCCTTGTCCTTGTACTCTTCATTGAAGTTCGCGCACACCTCATCGTAGCCATATTCCGGCTGTACGCCGCCCCATAAACGGATCGTAACAGTCTTGCCGTCGTCGGTACCAAACCATTCCTTCTCCCCTGCTTCCGTACCCTGGGCTGTCTCTGTGGACTGTGCGACTGTGGTGCTGTCCTTCTGATCGGAAGCTGCACCGTTGTCGTCTGCATTCTGACCGCATCCTGCGAGACAGGATCCCAACATAGCCATGGTCAGTACTAATGCAATTTTCTTCTTCATAACTTGTAATCCTCCTTTGTATGATTATCATGATTGTCTATGGTCAACCTGATCGTCCCCTCATGGTAAGATTTTCAGGAATACACCCGTACTTCGTAAATATGTGCTTCATTGCTGCCATTTGTCTGATTGACTGTTACCGTGATCCTGTCACATTCTGTCTTCGGAAAAGTAACGATATTCTTCCTATGGACATTCCTGGTAACCGTCTGTTCCGCCACCTTTTTGTCCCCCTGCCAGAGTGCTACGGTGTAGTCTCTGACGAGTTCCGGCGGTACTCCGATCCTCTGCTGTGCCTGTCTCTTGCGGGACAGTGTGATCTTGATCGGGTAGTGGAAGTTCGGATCGAAGGTCAGATGCACTTCGGAGACCGGCTGTTCCTCCGCCAGCTCCAGGCTGAGCGTCTCTCCTCCTGCTCTGCCCTCACCGGAGATCCACAGGTTCCGATGTCCATCCTCATCTCTGGAGATGCCGTTGATCACGTTCTCCGGAGCGAAGCCTTCCTGTGCGGAGGTTGCGGTGACTTTTGCACCTCTCGCCAGATCCGCCGGATCCTCATTGCGGATGCCTGGGATGTAAGCGTCATCCTTTAATAATAACTGCTGCAGCTCTGTGATGTGTTCCCCCACTCCTCTGGGGTTGCAGTCGTATTTGATGCAGAGGGCTGCTGCCGTTCCGGCTGCCTGTCCGCCGATCGCGCAGGTTCCCATGACTCTCGTAGATCCCATCGCCATCTTGCTGGCGCTGATATCGCGTCCCGCCATCATCAGATTCGAAATATTTTTCGAATAATAGGAGCGGTAGGGAATCGTATACGCGCCGTCGAAGCTGATGACCTTGGAAGGAAGCTCATCGAAATCGTAAAGTCCCTTCGCCGTATGGATATCCATCGGCCAGCCGCCGTACGCCACGGCATCCTCGAATTGTCTGTTGCTTAAGACATCATTTTCATTCAGGATATAATCGCCAACGAGGCGTCTGCCCTCTCTGGAACCGGGCAGCATCCCGACCCATTCGAGATCGTAGTTCTCTGCGCCGTGGTCGCCACCGTTTTTCAGGTGATCCCAGATACCGTAGATACAGGATACCAGTTCATCCCGGATCTCCTCGTATTCGTCTATGATATCATCCGTCCTGCCGGGAAGCTCAATCCACCAGTAACCGTAATCTACGGAGGAAGTACTGAAGGAGGTCATTCTCACATATGCCTTGTCGACCTTGCCCTTGATCTGCGCTCCATGTACTGCGGAGTGCGTCCGGTATTTCAGCTCCTCCTCGGTAAAGGTTCTCGCAAAATCAGGTTTTGTGAACTTCACCGGGTGTCCTCTGTCCACTGCCTTGAACAGTAACGTGTTGCCCATGCGGTCATTGTTCGCCTCCGCCGGAGCGTCCGGTTCATGGAACTCGTCCCTGCCCTCGCAGCCTGTCCGGAATTCCGCCCCCGCGTAATATCCGAGGGTTGCATTGCCGGTACAGTCGATGAAGACTTTGCCGGAGATCCTCCAGTGCGTCTCTGTCGTCAGCTGGTAGGCATCGATGCTGCGGATCGTGGAATCCTCCCCCATCTCACAGCTCTCCATTGCGGTATTTAAGTATACCGTGAGATTCTCCTGTCTCTTCACTGTGGAAAAGAGGATCATATCCCAAATCGAAAAATTATAATAATCATTTCTGCTCTTGTTGTCCAGCATAATCTCATACAAGATTCCGCCTTCCTCCAAATCCGGCTTCGCAAGATTCTCGGAAGCTCCGCAGATATGCATCCGGATCTCGCTGGAACCATTGCCTCCGAGAACGTGCCGGTCATGCACCAATGCTGTTCTGACACCGTGTCTTGCGGCTGCCAGTGCTGCGCAGATGCCGGACATTCCTCCGCCGACGACTACGACATCATATTCAGCATTTTTTACTTTCTTTTTCTCTGACATTTCGCCCACCCTTTTATGTAGTAACATTATGGCTATATAATATTCCTACTTGGTTATTATGTCAATACATATTTTTTAATTTTTTAAAACATATTTGTGATACTGCGCAACATAATATTGTTTTTAAATGATATTTAGTTCATTTTTCCTATATACCATAGTTTATGTGCGTACATATACGTAAATTTTAGGTAAAAAATGACTAACTTTGGATTTAAGAAGTATGAACTACACTTCTTCGAGATAATGTACGCCTTCCAGCTGGCTGACTTCGGACAGGATTTCCGCGTGGTTCCGGCGCTTTTTGAGATCCATCATAAGGATCAGCACGATATCGGAGCCTTTGAGTGTCTTGTCTCTTTTCTTCTCGATGGAGGACAGCTCGTAGCCGCAAACATTGATATAGTCGTAGACACTGCGGGTCATGGTCTTATCGATCTCCATATACAATCCGATGTAACGGTTGTATTTCTCCTGTACACGGCTGATCCGTGCAATGCCGAACATCGTGCTGAAGATAAGTACGAACAATATGAGACTGATCTCGAACATCCCGGAGCCCAGCATGATCCCCAGCGTCGCAGTTGTCCACAGCCCTGCTGCCGTCGTAAGTCCGCGCACCTGGTTTTTGCCCGTGATGATGATCGTCCCCACGCCGAGGAAGCCGATCCCGCTGACAACCCCCGCCGGGATACGGCTCAGATCCGTCCGCCCTGCCCCGAAAGCAGTCCCGAGATAGATATTGACAATGGCGGACGCCGCCGCTCCGAGGCATACCAGCGCAAAGGGGCGCATTCCGGCAGGGTGATGCTTCGTCGCCCGCTCCAGCCCGATGATGCATCCCAGTACCGCCGCGAACAGCAGACGCAGTGCGATCGCCCCTGTGGTAAAGCCCGCAAAATATTCCGTAAAATTACTTATCATCTTTCTCTCCCCTTTCTATTATTTTATTTTGATGTCTTATTTTAGGTACAGAAAACCGGCACTGCCCGATTCACATACATGGGCTGTGCCGGTCATTTTGTTCTGTCTGTCACTCCCGCAGCAGATAACTCCCCAGTGCATAGGAGAAGTCCACCTGTGCAGGCTGTACCTCCTTCGGGTACATACTGGTCAGATGATGTATCTCGAAGGCAAAGCACTCCTGATAACCGATATCACGCAGTGCCTGTACCGTCTCCTTCCAGGGGATTGTACCGTTATAAGGCGCAAAATGTTCGTCTGTCTTCCCATGGTTGTCATTGATATGTGTCGCCTTCAGATGCGTCCCCACCTGCCGGATCATCGCCGGTACATCCAGTCCGACCATATTGGCGTGTCCGGTGTCGATGCAGATCTGTACCGCCGGATTATCGACGGCGTCGATCAGCTCCAGCAGTTCCTCCGCACAGCTGCCGTACTGGGTCGCCCGGTTCATGTTCTCGATCGCCATGCCGACGTGGTGCTGCGCATAGAAGTCTCCCCAGCGTTTCCAATATTCCACGTTATACGCATAGGATCTCCGATAGTCGTACCCGCCGTGGCGACTCACGGAATAGGGGTGTACGACCATCCATTCCACCCCCAGTGCCTCTCTGCAATAGCTGCACAGGCAGGCATCGACATATTGATAGCCCGCGTGTGCACACGCCCTCGCCGATACATCCACGGGGATCTGATACGGTCTGTTGCAGTCCGCATCCATGATATTCGTTGATGTAGCCAGTTTCATATAGATAGCTCCCTTATGTATGCTTTTATACTTTTTGATACTCTTTGATACTTACAGATACTTCTCCTGCAATAGCTTTCTGACCTCCAACAAGCTGTCGCACTTTGTCTCAGCCAACAGGAGAATCTCCTCGGTAGGCTGCAGCTGATCCGGTACCATGATCGGATGCAGTCCCGCTGCGGAGGCGGAACGGATCCCATTAAAAGAATCCTCGATGGCGATGACATTCTCCGGTGCTGCCTCCAGCTCCTCACAGGCTTTGATGTAGATATCCGGAGCAGGCTTGCCGTGGCTGACCATATCGCCAGTGACGATCTTCCGGAAATATTTCGTGATCCCGGTTTTCTCCAAATGACTGAGCACGATGTCCTTTTTGCTGGAGGTTGCCAGCGCCACCGGAATCTTCCGCTCATAGAGATACTCAAGGATCTCATGGACACCGGGCTTCACCGGCAGTCCGTCCCGCTCCTCCTTCTCGAGGATCAGCCGGGCACAGTCCTCATGCAGCTTCTCGAAATCCAGCGCCACACCCTGTTTGGCAGCCTCTTCCATAAATACTTCCTTCGTTCCGGGGATCGTCCTGCCGATGCACATTCTCGCGATCTCACGGGCATTCTGCAGTCCGGTAGGCTCTGCTGCCTCCGTCCAGCACTGTACACCGATTCGCTCAGTGTCAAACAGCACTCCATCCATGTCAAATACTACGGCAACTATTTTCATCTGTCTGTCCTCTCTCGTATAAATTCTTCAATGGCTTCCTGTGTGGGGATCGCCGGGATTCCTCCCCGCTTCTGCACGCACAGCCCTGCGACGGCATTGCCGGTGATGGCACATCTGCACATCTCTTCCCCGGTCAGCTCTGTGATCTCCTTCTCCAGTCCCAGATAACAGCTTAAAAAACCTCCCCAGAAGGAATCTCCGGCACCGGTCGTATCCACGGCATCCACCGCAAATCCTCCTACGGTCTGTCGGGATTCCGGCGTTGCGATCAGCACCCCTTTGCTCCCCAGTGTGATCGCCACGAGCTTCAGTCCGCTCTCTAACAGTCTGTCCGCTGCTTCGTCATAGTCTCCGGCACCGGTGAGCAGCAGGCTCTCCTCGTCAGATACCTTCATCACATCCGCCAGAGGGATCGCCGCCTTCATCTGCGCCACAGCGGTCTCCGTATCCGCCCAAAGCGACGCGCGGTAGTTCGGATCGTAGGAGATCAGCGCACCAGCCTCTTTTGCGATCCGGACTGCCTCCAGCGTCGTGCCTCTCGACGGCTCCTGTGTGAGAGACAGGGATCCAAAATGAAAGATTCTGCAATCGGAGAGCAGCTTTTGATCCAGATCGCTTACTTCCAGCTGGGTATCCGCTCCCGGCTTCCTCGCGAAGGAGAAATTCCTCTCGCCGTTCTCATCGATCTCCACGAATGCCAGTGTGGTAAAATACCGCTCATCCTCCACCAGCGCACCGGTATCAATCCCTTCGTTCTGCAATGTCTTTTTCAAAAAATCTCCGTGCATATCGGTTCCAATCTTCCCGATAAAGGAAGTCCGGTAGCCCATATGACTCGCCACGGTGAGCAGATTCGCCGGTGCTCCGCCGGGGTTCTGCTCGAACAGCTTCATTCCGTTTTTGCTGATGCCCGCTTCGGTAAAATCGATCAGCAGTTCTCCCAAAGCTACGATTGCAATCTCTTTTTTCATTCTAAATCCACCTGTTTTTAAAGTTTTTGACAGAACTCGATCTTTTCCTCGTTGGGTCCCTTGATCATGAAGAACTTCACGCCGTTATCCCAAAAGGGCAGTGCTTCGATCCCGTTCGTGATGATCTCGTGCCCTTCACTGCAGATCTTTTCATACGCCGCATCAATATCCGTGACATCCAGGGCGACGTGCTGATAAGCACCGTCCGCCATGGCAGCCTGATGATTCTCGAAGGTCTCGATGCTATAATTCTGCAGTTGCAAAAAAGCCACTTTTTCGCAAGCCTTCTCATTGTAGGTCTCTAACAGTACCTGAAAGCCCAGTCTTTTGTAGAATTCGATGGTCTTCTCAATATCATTGGTCGGGATGCCGATGTGGGCGATCCCGGTCACTCCATATTTCTGTTCCATAGTGTCGCCCTCTTATTCCTGTACGTTGATGATGACCTTCATCGTCGTCTCGCGGTTGTCATCGATGTACTGGTAAGCCTTGAGGTAGTCCTGGAACGGGAATACCTTGGAGATCAGGGGCTGCAGATGAACCTTTTTCTCATTGACGAGACGGATAGCGTCCACATAGTCGTCATGGCGGTACATCATGGTGCTCTTGATATCCAACTCGTGATCGTTCGCCACAGCGAGGTCGATCTCTGCCATGCCTGCGAATACAGCAACGAGCACGATCACGCTTCCCTTTCTGGCATATTTGATTGCCTGACCCATCGTGATGTTATTGCCAGCGCAGTCATAGATGACGTCAGCCTTGTCCGGTCCGAAGGCTTCGATCATCGCGTCGCCGAAATCCTTGTTTTTCGTGTTCACGCATACGTCGATGCCGCACCCTTTTGCCTTCTCCAGACGTAAGTCGCTGACATCGGTGATCATTACTTTGGCTGCGCCCATGCCCTTCGCCGTCTGTGCGACGAGGTTACCGATAGGTCCTGCACCGATGACTACGATATTCATGCCAGTGACATCGCCCATCTGCTTCACACCATGCACGGCTACTGCCAGCGGCTCGATCATCGCGCCCTCTTCGTAGGACATCTCCTCGGGGATCGGGGTCACCTTGGAGGCATCCACTGCAAAATATTCAGAGGCGGTGCCTGTGGTCTGGAAGCCCATTACCTTCAGCTCTTCGCAGAGGTTGTATTTGCCATGACGGCAGGGATAGCAGTGTCCGCAATATACCTGCGGCTCAATGGTGATCTTCTGTCCTACGTGGAACCCGGTCACCTTGTCTCCCAGCTTCACGATCTCGCCGGATACCTCATGTCCCTGGGTTACGGGGTATTTGGTAAAAGGATGTTTGCCGTGATATACGTGGATATCGGAACCGCAGATGCCGATGCGCATGATCTTGACCAGTACCTGATCCTCTGTGATCTCCGGAACGGGAATCTCTCTGAAGATGATCTCACCGGGTTTTGTCATTACTTCCTGTAACATAATAATCCTCTCCTTTTGTGATAAAGTTTGTGTGTGGTTGGTTTTGTATTTGCTTTTATAAAATACTTTATTTAAGTATTTGTATTATCATCCTTGAAAGGGAATTTGTCAACTACCTGAGATCACTTTTTACAGAAAATTAGAACAAAAAAATCCCGACCCATACTCTGACTGTGCAGTGTTACGGATCAGGATCCCTGATTTTACTGGTTTTATTGCATTTTTATTCTATTTTTACCCCCATGTTACCGGCACAGGCTGGCGAAAAAATGTCTCGCCGCGCCCACCGCAGAGGCTTCCTTCTCGTAGGAACAGTTCCGCAGATAGGAGATATCATGGTCAAATCCGTTGTACGCCATGACCTTTTCCCCAAGCGGGATCATATAATCTGCCAGCACACCGCCGACATCGCCGCCGAGGATGATATCCATATCGTATGCCATCCGGAGATTGGAGATGAGGATTGCGAGATGGTCGAGGTAGGTCTCCCATTTTGCGCCTGCTGCCGCGTCGCCGCTCTTCACCTGTTCGATAAAGGTCTCCAGCGGAATCCCGCCGTCATCGGTGAGCACGCTCTCCGCGCAATAGGCATCGGCACAGCCGACCTTGCCGCAATAGCACTTGCGTCCGCCGGGAACGAGGATCATATGTCCGAACTCTCCGGACTTCTGGTTCCTGCCGCGGAACAGCTGTCCATTGATGCAGAAGGCTCCGCCGAGGGTATGATTCAGAGACAGATAGATCGCATCCTGATATTTCTGGGGATTCTCCGCCAGCATCGCCGCATTGGCGTCGTTCTCGAAATATACCGGTACTTCCAGTGCCTGTTCGAGGAAGCGGAGACTGTAATTCTCGATCTGCAGAGCATGGGATTTCATCACGATCCGGTTCTCCTGATCGATGATGCCGGGGATGGCGATACCGATACCCAACAGCTCCTCTTCTCCACAGGTATCCCGCAGGAACTTCGTTATCTCTTTTTTCACTTCCATGCAATAGGAGAAATCGGTGGAGAACTTCAGGCGCACCCGCTCGCTCTTCTCGATCTCGGAGCCTAAGTTGATCAGCACCATCTCGAGGTGGTTCGCACTGATGACGACACCCATCGCCCTGCGGTAGGACTTGTTGATGCCGATGCTCTTCGCCTTGCGCCCGCCGGTGGATTCGTATTCTCCCAGCTCCGTGAGCAGATTCTGGGCGATCAGCTCGTTCACATTGGTCAATACCGTAGGCATACTAATATTCAGTTCCTTCGCCAGCTCCGCCTTGGAGGTCACCGGATGGTTCAACATATAGTTGATGATCCTGCCTCTTGTGGAATTCCGTTTCTCCATACTTCTATCCTCTTTACTTATTTTGGGTCATCTTTTATAAATCATATTATAAAAGTATTTTACCTTTGCGGAAACGATTTGTAAAGAGGATGCTTCGGATTACTGCTGATCTTTCTGCTCGTCCTGATCTTTCCAGTGCAGTCTGTGCAGCTCGCCGTCTCTCTGCATACTTGCAAAACCCTGCTGCCGCAGTGCCTCATAGAGGACGATCGCGACGGAATTGGACAGGTTAAGTGAACGGATCTCGGGAAGCATAGGGATACGGATACAGGTCTCTTCATGCTCCACGAGAATCTCCTCCGGGATTCCGGCGCTCTCCTTGCCGAACATGATATAGTCGTCCGGTCCAAATTTTACATCGGTGTAGGTCTGGTGTGCTTTCGTGGTTGCCATCCAGATCTTCGCTCCGGGATGCATTTCCTGGAACTCCTGAAAATTCATATACCTGGTGACATCCAGATGCTGCCAGTAGTCCATACCGGCTCTCTTGATCTCTTTTTCATTTAAACGGAAGCCTAACGGCTCGATCAGATGCAGGCTGGTGCCGGTAGCCACACAGGTTCTTCCGATATTTCCGGTGTTTGCCGGGATCTCCGGCTGGTGTAATATAATATGCATATTTTATCCTCTACAGCATAGTAACTATTCAGCACCACTTACAGCCTATGGTTCCGAATAGTTACTGAAAAATGCTTTATTTATTATTTTGTTCTGCTCTTAATTTCTCTACAAAATGTCCCAGTCTGCCGATGGCGGTCTTCAGCTTTTCCAGGGAGTACGCATAGGAGATTCTAAGATACCCCTCGCCACTGTCACCAAATGCGGTTCCGGGCACGGCAGCTACTTTTTCCTCCTCCAGGAATCTGGTGGCGAACTCTTCACTGGTCATGCCAAATTCTTTGATGCAGGGGAATACATAGAATGCACCGTAAGGTTCAAAGCACTCCAGCCCCATCTCACGGAACGCATTCATCAAAAAGCGTCTTCTCTGATTATAGGCCGTACGCATCTCCTCGATGTCGGGATCTCCGTTTTTCAAAGCTTCCACTGCCGCATACTGGCTGGTGGTGGGGGCACACATGATGGCAAACTGATGAATCTTCGTCATCTGTTGAATGATGGCTGCAGGTCCGCAACAGTATCCCAGTCTCCATCCGGTCATGGCATATGCCTTGGAGAAACCGTTGATATAAACGGTTCTCTCCTTCATGCCGGGAAGACTGATGATGGAAACATGCTTCTCTTTATAGGTAAGCTCTGAATAGATCTCATCGGACATGACAAAAATGTCATGCTCCTCAATGATCTTCGCAATAGCCTCGAGATCAGACTTTTCCATAATGGCTCCCGTGGGATTGTTGGGAAACGGAAGGATCAGTACCTTCGTCTTGTCCGTAATGGCTGCCTCCAGCTCCTCTGCTGTCAGGCGGAATTCATTCTCTGCCTTCAGGTCAATGATCACCGGAGTCGCTCCTGCCAGGATCGCACAGGGCTCATAAGATACGTAGCTGGGCTGGGGGATCAGGACTTCATCTCCCGGATTGCACATGGCACGCAGCCCGATATCGATTGCCTCAGAGCCACCGACTGTCACCAACACTTCATGCTGCCAGTCATAGGATACGCCCTGTTTTCTCCGGATCGTGTTGCAGATTTCCTGACGCAGATCCTTCAGACCGGCATTGGAGGTATAAAAGGTTCTTCCCTTTTCCAGGGAATAGATACCCTCGTCCCGGATGTGCCAGGGAGTATCAAAATCCGGTTCTCCCACACCCAGAGAGATGGCATCCTGCATCTCGCTTACAATGTCAAAAAATTTGCGGATACCCGATGGTTTGATATCCACTACTTTATCTGCTAATGGATTTCTCATGGAGTGATCATCTCTCTTTCATCTTCTTTTTTCGTAGCAAATGCGGTTCCGTGATCCTTGTATTTCTTCAGGATAAAATGCGTTGCTGTACTCAGCACGGAATCCAGTGTGGACAGCTTGTCAGATACAAAATTAGATACCTCCCGCAGGGTCTTACCCTCCAGAATGACCATCAGATCATACGCTCCGGACATCAGATACACACTGCGTACTTCAGGATATTTGTAGATACGCTCTGCAATACTGTCAAAGCCCTGGCCTCTCTGGGGAGTTACACGTACCTCGATCAGAGCGCTTACTTTTTCAATGTCTGTCTTCTCCCAGTTGATCAGGGTATGATAACCGCAGATGATCCCCTCTGCTTCCAGTGCTGCCAGTTCATTTACCACATCGATCTCTTCCACTCCCAGGATCACTGCCAGTTCCTTCAGATCGATCCTGCTGTTCTTCTCTATGATCGCTAATAATTCTTCTCTCATGCCACTATCTCCTTTATAACTATATATTGCATTTTCCCTTACATAAGGGATGACTGCAAAATTTTACACATTTTTATAAATCTCATCTCTCTGAGGACGATCCATATAACGGACTTCGTCCTCATTCAGGATCAGCCGGTCGTTACCGTCTGTAAATCTCCCTACGATCACCGCCGGAATTCCCTCTGCCGCCAGTGCTTCCACCACTGCGGTTCCCTCCGGACTTGCAATGATCAGGCTGCCGCCGGATCTGAGTTCATAAGGATTTACATTACAGAATTCACATACCTCCACTGTCTCCTGTCTGAGAGGAAGCTTCTTCATATCTATTGTCAGTCCAACACCTGCACCCTCTGCCATCTCCCACAGCGCTGCAAATACACCGCCCTCTGAGATATCATGCATGGTACAACCGCCGGACTTCACGGCGGTCGGGGCCCCCGGGTAAACGGGAGGATACCGGTCAAACGCCGCTGCTTCTTCCACCAGATACGCCGGGTATCTCCCAAGAAGATTTTCCCGGTTCCGGGCCGCCAGATCCGCGGTACCCTCCAGGCCGATCCACTTGGTAATAATGATATCCTGACCCGCCAGCTTTTTCCCTGCGGATACCTGCGTCACTGCGGCTTCGCTCAGGATACCGTATCCCGTTGCCGTAGCAATCGGCTGTCTTACCGCAGAGCTTACTCTGGTCTGCCCGCCGATGATCTGGATATTCAGATCGGTGGCTGCTTTTTCCGCTTCTTCCATCAGGGCCTTCAGCTCCGGCTCCTCCACCGTCTCCGGCAGGAAGATCACCAGCTCTGCCGCCACAGGCTCTGCGCCCGCCGCTGCCAGATTGTTTGCACACTTTTGGAAAATACGACGCATCGGCATCACGGACAGATCCTCTCTCTCCGCCTCTGCCAGGTCGTTCTCACACTGAAGTTCTACGACACCTTCCTGAACGCAGGTTACCATCTGTCCCTTGGAAAAAGGCGCAAAAACAGCGCAGTCTGCCCCCAGACCTGCGCTATCTGCTATTTCTGTCCTTTTATTTTTCAATTGTCTGAGAACGGAACGTTTCAGGACGTTCACGGGTACCTTGCCGCTGTTCATTGTCTCACCTTTAGTCGTCTACGATTTCTGTCTGCCCAGCAGCCGCTGCTGCTCTTGCATTTAACGCTGCTGCCACGTTTTTCACATGATCAATGTTCGCTGTACTGATAGCTGCCATGATCTCTTCATATGCCTGGGGATCCGAGGTAGCGGTTCCCACAGTAGCACTTCGGGGCACCATCTTATAAGTACTGCTGTTGACCTGCTCTCTGCTGACCTCTACACCGTTTTCCATCGTGATCTTCCACAGTCTTGCCTTATATCCGATATGCGCACTCTCAGTTACAATATAACCGATGGGCTGACCGGCATCGGCATAGATCTGATCCGCAGGGGGTGTGATCGTCTCCAGCACTTCACTTTCATAACGTACCGAATGTCCGGCAGCTCTGGTCTCCTTGCCATAGATGTTGAACGTGATCTGCTTGTCATGCGTATAGCCTTCTATATAGATGGGTGCATCTGTATTGTTTACAAACTTAAAATCTTTGCCGGAGCTCTCAGCGATCGCTGCATCTGCGGAAGGATCCACATAGCCTACGATCATGGAATGATTATAACGTTCCGTTACTTCCAGCTCCGCACGTAATACTGCATTGTACAGGGTAGTGGATACCTGGCAGATACCGCCGCCCAGACTGTCTACCACTTTTCCGCTGACATAAGAACCCGCCATGTAATAGCCGTTCGCCACGGAAAAAGGAGATACTGTCTTATAAGTAGAGAATTCTTCTCCCGGATACAGGGTCGTTCCGTTGATCAGACTACAGCCGTTCGCCACATTTGCACTTCTGGAGGATCCGGATGTCTTATAAGATGTGGTAAAGCTTCCCAGTACATCCGTTACCTGTGCCAGTTCCTCAGCACTTCCCTTCGGCTCATCCACTACGATCTCCAAAGGAATGCTGCAGGCCTCATGATTCCATTCTTCTGTCAGATAGTCATATACCGCATCGATAGATTTCTCTACATCCAGCACATATCCGGTCTGACCTTCCACCACGGTAAATTTACCGCCGTCCCTCTTCAGAGAGACGTTGATGGCTTCCTGATCATACTTGGTGCATCTGGTCAGCAGATCGTTGATCGCCTGTAAGTCAAAATCCAGTTCAATGGGATATACGTAATTTTCATGCTGCAGATCCATCAGGGTCTTGTAACGCTCAATGACATTTCCATGTGTCCCCAGTTCCAATGCTTCCTGCACCAGCTCCGGATTCTTCCAGGTCACACCCAGATCTCCGGCTGTGGTGGTCACATCATGATCATTTGCCGCAAGCAGTGTGATCTCCACATCCTTCAGACTTTCGATATGTTCTTCGATAACCGCTGTTGCTTCCTGTGCCGTCATTCCGGACAGTTCCACATCCCCGGCATAAATTCCTGTCTTAATAGTATCATCTGTCTTGGCCTGCGCTGTCATTCCGAATAACATCGTCAAAGTCAATAACAGAATGCCGTAAAATCCCTTACGATATTTTTTCATAATACTCCTCTGCCCTTCCTTCGGACACGTCTACTGTTCCATCCGCAGTTGAATTAGTAAAAAATAGATGTTATAGTAGGTACAATCATAGCAATCACAAGCAGCACGATGATAGCTGCGGAGATTCGCTGTTTTACTTTTTTATTATTCATATTAAACATGGTAAAACCTCCATAAATGCTTCAAAAATCACTTTTACTCTGAAAGGATATTATATATGAGTTTAAAGATTTTGGCAAGTTTAATCATACTGATTGCCGTAGTGGCACATGCTACCAAACGCCAACAGCGCATCGCGGAAAACCGGGAAAAAGAGTTCTGGGCCAGAGAGCGGAAAGCCAACTCCGTCCGCAAAAAGCCTCTGGATGATCTGGACTATGTAAAAATCCCCATGGATAAGCTTCCCGTGGATGCCCTTCCAGACAACGAAAGAGCCGAAGAATACCGTAGTCTCCTTACTTCTCTGTCTACACAGCCGATCGTAAATCTCACAGGCTTCACCAATACCGACCTCAAGCTGGAATACGGCACTGCGAACATTACACCGCTGTCCCAATACGATCAGAATTACACCGTACTTGTGCGTACCCTGCAGCAGTGGGCCGATCTGCTTCTGGATTCCGGTCTGACAGACGATGCGGAAACGGTTCTCGCGTATGCCGTCTCCATCGGCACCGACGTCAGCCATACTTACTATGCGCTGGCTAAAATCTATGCCGGCCGGAAGGAATATGACAAAATTGCCGATCTGATCCACCGTGCGGAAGGACTGCGTTCCGCTTTGCGTAATTCTATCGTCCGTACTTTGCAAGAATCTTATCCGCAAGCCTGCTCGCCTCACTGCGGGTAAGCTTTTCCACATCGACCTCCAAAGTTATCTTATGCTGCTCTGCCAGACGATATAACCGCTCTTTTTGCGGTTTCGTCGCGGGCGTATCTCTTTTTACCTGAAAATGTAATGGCTGCGGCTCAAATAAATTATTTTTTGCCGATTTTCCGACAGCTTCTGTCGATGCCTGTCCACCGGTTTCCTCCCCGTAAAACAGTTCTATCAGCTTTCGGAACAACCGGTCCGTTGCTTTCGCATCCTCCAGAGCCCGGTGTGCATGATGCGGGATCTCATAATACTGACACAGATACCCCAGATTACGATGAGGCAATTCCGGCAGATATCTCCGGGCAATCTGCAAAGTGTCCACCGCCGATCTCTCAAAAGTAATCTTCCGGTCCACTGCTGCTTTTTTCAAAAAAGAATAATCAAACAAAATGCTGTGTCCCAGCAACGGTAATTCTCCCATAAATTCCAATAATTTTGGGAAAACCTCATCCAGCTGCGGTGCATCCGTAAGATCTTCATCCCGGATTCCCGTAAGTTCTGTGATCCGTTCTTCCAATTTCCGCCCCGGATCCACAAACGTAGAAAATTCTTCCACAATCTGTCCCTGCTCCACACGGATCGCACCGATCTCTATGATCCGATCTCTCTTGGGATTCAGGCCCGTGGTCTCCAAATCTATACTGACATAAGTGTCATACATACTATTCTCTTATCCTTCCGCAGTACTTCTGATATATTCTGACTGCATACCTCAATTTTTATGAACCGGTCTTCTCCTGTACTTATAATATTGGATTCGCGATCACTTGTACCTTGGCTTCATAATTGAGCGGATTCCGTTCCTGATAGTCAAACAGAACATAATGAGGTTGCGGATATCGGAACGGTTCCAAGTGTGTCATTCGGCTTAGCTGTTTCCAGTCATACTGATCATAGGCAGAAAGATAATGTCTCTCCTGCTCTTCCGTCTGGTAAAAACGGCGGATATCCTGTTTTTCCTCTTCCGTGATCTCTGCCGCAAACGCAGGCCTGCTCTTCAGGTTCTCCCGAAGGTACATATCATAAGTCAGAAGTTCTCTGTAAATCTCACGGTTGGCCGGATCTTTCATCGCTGCGAACTCCAATAAGATCTGATACCGGTAGGCTCTGGCGGGGCTGTTGGTAAAATATCCCTGTTCCTGATAATAATCCGCCAGTGCCTCATACATGGCAAACGGACCGGGGAATGCTTTTTCCAGAACCGGCAGGGTATGAGTGAACTGGCCGCTGTTATAATACAGCTCTACCATCTCTTCGATCCGTTTCAGTCTCCGGATCTCTCCATAGCTGATCCAGTTCGTATACAACACTTCATAGGGCGGCAGTTCCAGATAGCGGATTCCGTACTCCTGTGCATGCTCATGCATATCCGAGCCCTTCAACACCTTCAGGAAACCTAACTGTAACTGCTCCGGCTGCATTGCATACACCCTGTCAAAGGATCTGCCGAAGCTCTCATAGTCTTCATAGGGAAGACCCGCGATCAGATCCAGATGCTGATGAATATTTTGTCCTCTGTGAATAGCCGCTACAATTTTCTCCAGCTTGTCCACATCCATAACACGGTGAATGGCTCTTATCGTCTCCGGATTCGTAGACTGTACCCCGATCTCCAGCTGTGCCAGTCCCGGACGGAAGCGATTCAGCAGAGCAATCTCCTCTTCCCGCAAAATATCGGCGGAAATCTCGAAATGGAAGTTGGTGACGCCATTGTCATGTTCATAAATATACCGCCAGATCTCCATAGCATGCTTGTGGTCACAATTGAACGTCCGGTCAATGAACTTCACCTGTTTTACGTTTTGATCCAGGAAAAACTGCAGTTCTCTTTTTACGACATCTATGTCACGTAGTCTCACTTTCTTATCTATGGAGGACAGGCAATAGCTGCACCGGTAAGGGCATCCTCTGCTGGTCTCATAATAGATGATACGATTCGTAAAAGGCTCCATATCCTCATAAAGAAAAGGAAGTGTGGTCAAGTCCGTCAGTTCTCGTGGTGCCGTATAACCGGAGACAAGACACAGGCCGGGGATCTGTCCAAAGCGCTCTGCCACAGACTTTCCTGCAACCGTTCCCGTTCGATCTGCTGCCTGCTGTTCTATACTGTCGGGTTCGGGTTGCTGTTCGGACTGTCCGGTGCTTTCTGCTTCCCGCACATATTGATCCAGCACTTCCCGGAAAGTGACTTCTCCTTCTCCCACCATGATGCCGGTAACCTGAGGGAACTCTCTTAAAAGTCCCGGTCCATCATAAGTCACCTCCGGTCCTCCCAGCCAGATCTCCGTATCCGGCAGGATTTTCGGCAGTTCCGTCAGAATTTCCCGGATCAGCTTCCAGTTCCAGATATAACAGGAAAATCCTATTACCTTTGGCTGACGCTTCCAGATCCCCTCCAGAATACTTTCCAGAGATTCATTGATGGTGAATTCCGCCAGTTCCACATAAGGCTGTAACTTTTCTCCCACACCTGCCCGCAGGCTGTAAATAGCAGGATTGGAATGTATGAATTTTGCATTAATAGCTGTTAATAAGAATTTCATGGGATTATTATACTAAGAAAAAAGAATTGTGTCACCACAATTCCTCAGAATGTAGACAAAGCTGCTGATATATGAGGAGTCGCCTCTTTCGGACAGCAGCAACCGCCGGATTCTTTTTTTCAAAATGTCACCTCCTGAACAGCACAAAGCTGACCTATGTAAGTGTCAGCTTTGCGTAATAAAAACGCAGGAGAAGCCGGGGTGTGCTTCGTTCCTGCGTTTCTGGTATGTATGAATTTTCACGATACCCATTTTCACATAGGGGATTTACCGTGTAAATCGCAAAGCTGTGCCAAGTTGGGAAAGTTTTGTGCCAATTTTGTGCAAAGGGAATATAGGCTATGTTAGAAGGTGTTGCTTTGATATAATAAGTTAAATATTAATTTGAAAAAGAGCGTATTTATGCGATTTTTGCGGAACTCTACGATTCATCGGTTGATAAAATGAGGAAATATAATAAAATCTAATTACGCTGAAAGAGGAGGAAAGTATGGACAGCAAGAAGTTTGGAGAATTTATAGCAACAATTAGGAAAGAGAAGGGGTGGACGCAGGCAGAACTGGCAGAGAAAATAAGTGTAACAGATAAAGCGGTTTCACGGTGGGAACGGGGATTGGGTTTTCCGGATATTAACACCATAAAACCGTTGGCCGATGTATTGGAGGTTAGTGTATTAGAAATAATGCAGTCAGAAAGAGAACCCAAAGAAGAAATATCAGCGGATAAAGCTACGGAGGTATTGGACAATGTTATTAGTCTGGTAGTTCATCAACGACAAATTGAGAGAAGAAATATTATTATTAGCGTTGTATCCGTTACATCCGTTGTATTGCTGATTTTTTTAATTGATCTAATGCAGTGGGAGGCATTTGTTTTTGTATGTATGCCTTTTATATTTTTGGGAATTGGAATTGTACTGATTGCTCTTTCCATTCATAGGCGCAGGATGAAATTAAGCTATTATGTTACGCTAATATTAGGAATATTTGCATTGCTATTTCCAGTCGTAATCTGTCTGTTATTGCTTTTTGCGTTTGCGCTTGGAGGACCTATAGCGAATTGAGGAAAGGAGGATTGGAGTGGATAGGGTATTATTTACAGTGGTAGCATATTTGCCTGTCATATCGGGAGCATTAGGAATAGGGTTTTTAAGTGCTTATTTATACAACAGAGTCATTAGGAAAAAGTTCATACCCAATTTCTTAATTATCGGATGTGTAGGCATAGGAAATTTTCTTCTTGTTGTCTGTGTTTTTTTCTTGCGGGTCTGTTGGGATTAGGACCAGTGCCTAACTAATATAACAGCGCAGATTGTGTTTCAGAATAAAAGGAGGATAAGTCTGATGAAGAACTATATTAAAAGAGCAACAGTAATCTTAAGTTTAGTAATGGCTATGAGCGTGCCGGTAAACGTACATGCAGAAGAATACAGCGGTGAACCGACTGAAGAAGGTGTGTATATTGCGATTACAGGTGAAACAGAAGATTTTTACTCAAACGAGGATATTCTCATCAAGTAATTTGATGACGAAAGCAGAGGGTGTTTCTGATTGGCATGAAAATGAAGTAAACCACTATACTGGAAAAGTGGCGGTAAATACACGTTCTTACATATACACCAACAACCCTCCGGCTAATCCTTATTGTGAAGTAAAGCTGTATGTGACCGATAGTGAAGGCTTTGAAATATATATTGGCTACACAAAATTGCAGGACGCAATGGAAAGGAAATAGTCACCAAATAATATTATTTGATAAAGATAGTTGAAAGCGAGGAATGATAGTGAAAAAAATAAAAGTGTGTAGCATTATACTCACTGTGCTGAGTGTGATTGGCATCTGTTTATCAATCATAAAACTGATAGCGCAATATAATGGATTTGCCATTCTGAAGCATTCAGGAGGAGCAAACGGTTGGTTCGTGGCAGTTAAGGCAAGTGATAGTTTCTTGATTTATATAGTAACTTTTGTACTTGCATTGTTCAGCGTAGCGCTATGGCTGTTATACAAGAAAAAAAAGGATCAACAGAAAGAATCGTAGAAAATTGTATGATAGTTGCTATGTTTGTGTAAAGGGTGTCATGTAAGGAAATGTTTCTTTCCTCCATAACGCTACTTCCATTTTGAGAGGGCTACCCATAATTATAGGTAGCCCTCTCAGACTGTAGACAAAGCTCCTTCCTGTGAGGGAGCTTTTCTTGTGTCATGACTGCAAAAATTATGTACTTACAAGCATATAAGAAGTAGTGAAAATGCCGTATTTACGGGACTTTTCACTACTTTTTTGGTATAATGAAAGTATCAAAATAAAGGCGGTGTTTCCTATGATGACACAGAATGCGGATAAGAAAAGAGAGCAGATTCAGATGTTCTGCATGGATGACCTTGTTCCGCAGGATCATCTGCTGCGCCTGATTGACCAGGCAATCGACTGGAGTTTTATCTATGATCTTGTGATCGATAAATACAGTGCAGACAATGGCCGCCCCAGCATGGATCCGGTCATGCTCATTAAAATTCCATTCATCCAGTATCTGTACGGCATCCGAAGTATGCGCCAGACAGTAAAAGAAATCGAAGTCAATGTCGCATACCGATGGTTCCTCGGTCTGGAAATGATGGACAAGGTTCCCCATTTCTCTACGTTTGGAAAGAATTATACCAGACGCTTTAAGGATACTGATCTTTTTGAACAGATCTTTTCCCGTATCCTGCAGGAATGCTATAAATACAGACTGATCGATCCTTCCGAGGTCTTCGTGGATGCCACCCATGTAAAAGCACGGGCAAACAGCAAAAAGATGCGGAAACGGATTGCAGATGAGGAAGCACTGTTCTTCGAAGAGCAGTTAAAGAAGGAAATCAACGAAGACCGGGAAGCGCATGGGAAAAAGCCTCTGAAAGAAAAGAAGGAAGATCCCAAAGATCCCCCCTCCTGTGGTGGCAGCAAATGTTTTTGCGTATTCCGTGCAGACAGCCTTTGACAAAAACGGATGGATTCTGGGTTATAGTGTAAATCCCGGCAACCAGCATGACAGCCGGACATTTAAATCCCTGTATGATAAGATAAAAGACATTGGCATTCAGACACTGGTAGCCGATGCAGGATACAAAACACCAGCGATAGCAAAGTTACTTCTGGATGATGGTATCACACCGCTTCTACCGTATAAACGCCCCATGACCCAAGATGGTTTTTTCAAAAAAGCCGAGTATGTGTATGATGAATATTTTGACTGCTATGTATGCCCGAATGATCAGGTGCTGGCTTATCATACGACGAACCGTTCCGGATACCGGGAATACAAGAGCTGCGGAAGGATCTGTGAAGGATGTCCATATCTGAAGCAGTGCACAGAAAGCAGGGATCATGTGAAGGTAGTGACCCGGCATATCTGGGAGCCGTACATGGAAAAGTGTGAGGATATCCGGCATACGATTGGGATGAAGGAAATGTATGCGCAACGGAAAGAGACCGTAGAGCGCCTCTTCGGAACAGCAAAAGAAAACCACGGATTCCGCTATACACAGATGATAGGAAAAGCCCGGATGGAAATGAAAGTCGGGCTTACGTTTGCCTGCATGAATCTGAAAAAACTGGCAAAGATGATAGCCAGGAAGGGAAAAAGGGGAGCCCAAAAGTGTTTATTATTGATCAAGTACACACTTTTTGAACCGAAAACAAGAAAAACGCTTCTGGAGTGCTGACCAAAAGCGTTTTGTCTACAGTCTGAAGAATTGTGTCACCACAATTCCTTTTCCTCGCAACAAATGTACAACAAACATTCAACAAAATTTGATTATAAGCTTTTAACAAAACGATCGAACGCCTTCTGGCCTTCCTCCGTTCTCTTGTAGACACCGGCATCTTCCAATACCTGCATGAATACCAGACCGATCTCCTTCTCTACGATACCGTCGATGTTCTCAGCAGTGATGGCATCGTATTTCGGACGGAACTCGTCTACCCAGTCTGCATGCTTTGCCAGTTCCTCATCAGCTCTTAAGTCTTTACCGGCGAGGATTGCTTCCTTCAGATGCGCCATCTCGCCCTTCAGGCGGGCAGGCAGTACTGCCAGACCCATAACCTCGATCAGGCCGATATTCTCTTTTTTGATATGATGCAGCTTTGCATGGGGATGATAGACTCCCAGCGGATGCTCCTCTGTGGTGATATTGTTACGCAGCACCAGATCCAGTTCGAACTTGTCTCCGCGCTTTCTGGCAATGGGAGTGATGGTGTTATGAGGCTCGTTATCGGTATAGGCATAGATGAAAGCCTCTTCATCCGTATATTCTCTCCATTTATTCAGGATCACATCTGCCAGTGCAATAATGCGGTCGGTATCCATACCGCTGAGGCGGATCACAGACATAGGCCATGCCACGATACCGGCATCCACATCTTCATAACCTGCTACAGAGAAGTTTTTCTCTACAGGTGCCTTGGCCATGGCGAACTCATAATGACCACCCTGGAAATGATCGTGACTTAAAATAGAACCGCCTACGATGGGCAGGTCCGCATTGGAACCTACAAAATAATGAGGGAACTGCTTTACAAAATCAAACAGCTTACAGAAGGTCGCATGCTCAATCTTCATAGGCACATGCTGAGAGTTAAATACGATGCAGTGCTCATTATAATATACATACGGAGAATACTGAAATCCCCACTGACTGCCGTTAATAGTCACCGGAATGATACGGTGGTTCTGACGGGCAGGATGGTTCACACGGCCTGCATAACCCTCATTTTCGCGGCACAACAGGCATTTCGGATAACCGGACTGCTTTGCCAGCTTTGCTGCGGCGATAGCTTTAGGATCCTTCTCGGGCTTGGACAGGTTGATGGTAATATCCAGATCGCCATATTTGGTGGGGGCCACCCATTTCATATCCTTGCAGATACGATAGCGGCGGATATAATCGGAATCTCTGCTTAATTTATAGTAATAGTCGGTAGCTGCCTCAGGAGATACCTGCTCGTACAGCTCATGGAAATGACGGATCACTTCACTGGGTCTGGGCATCAGCATACTCATGATCTTCGTATCGAAAAGATCACGGTATACCACACTGTTCTCCTTGAGAATACCTTTTTCATAAGCGTAATCCAGCATGCCCTTCAGAACCTCTTCCAGTTCATCCTCACGCATGGTTACATTGTCACGGTCTTCCAGCTCATCCAGTTCAAACAGCTCCAACAGACGGTTGGTGGTATAGATCACATCTTCCTCCGGAACCAGTCCTGTCTGCACTCCGTAGGATACTAATTTACGAATTAATACCTGAATATCCATTTTTTCTCCATTCTGCCGCCGAACCATTCGGACAGCTTCCGCGGCACTCACTTTCTGTTTGCATAGGAACCTTACTTTTCTTACAGGGTCTGAGGACCGTCACCGATCTCTACTACATAGAAATCAGCCGCATAGCCGATCTTTTCCTTGTATGCCTTGCCTACCTGCTCGATAAAGGTATCAATAGCTTCATCCTTCACAATACTTACGGTACATCCGCCGAAACCTGCACCGGTCATACGGGATCCAATGACACCATCTACCTTCCATGCTTCCTCTACCAGAGTATCCAGCTCAATACCGGTTACTTCATAATCATCCCGCAGGGATACGTGGGATGCATTCATCAGCTCACCAAACAGCTTCACATCATCATTCTTCAGCGCTTCAACCGCACGGATCGTTCTCTGATTCTCATATACCGCATGCTTTGCACGCTTTCTGCGGACATCACTCTTGATAATAGCCTTGAACTTCTCAAAGGTCTCCTCATCCAGGTCGCCCAGCGTCTTGATCTTCACTACCTGCTGAAGTTCTGCCAGTGCGGTCTCACACTCACTGCGGCGCTCATTGTACTTGGAATCTCCCAGGCCTCTCTTTTTATTACTGCATGCGATCACGATCTTCGCATTCTCCAGATGGATCGGTGCATACTCATACTCCAGAGTCGCAGTATCCAGAAAAATAGCGTTGTCCTTTTTACCCATGGCAATGGCAAACTGATCCATGATACCGCAGTTTACCTTGTTGTATTTGTTCTCGGAGAACTGTCCGATCAGCGCCAGATCCTGATTGGTCACATCAAAGCCGAAGAAATCCCTCAGGATGTAGCCAGTCAGCACTTCTACGGAAGCGGAAGAAGAAAGTCCTGAACCGTTGGGGATATTACCGTTTAACAGCAGATCCATACCGGAAGTCACTTTCATGCCCTTCTCGCCGAAAGCCCAGATCACTCCCTTGGGATAATTGGTCCAATTCGCTTCCTTGCTGGGTACCAGGTCGTCCAGAGAAGACTCGATCACGCCCAGCTGATCGAAATTCATGGAATAGAAACGCAGTTTATTGTCGTTTCTTTTTCTTGCCACGCCGTAAGTACCAATGGTCAGTGCACAGGGGAATACATGTCCGCCGTTATAGTCGGTATGTTCACCGATCAGATTCACACGTCCCGGTGCAAAATAAGCCTTGGCACCCTCTGCATCTCCAAATACTTCTGCGAAAGTCTTCAGAATCGTCTCTTTCATTTCCATTTTCTACTCCTATCTGCTTACTGTGTAAGCCCCGTCCATTTATATGTTCTTACTCTTGTCGCTCCGGCCGATGCCGCGATACGAATTCTCTTGCTCTATGTTTTCATCATAATCGAAAAAAACAAATATTTCTACCTATTTTTGTTTTTCAGACCTGTCATTATGTTAAAAGCTACAAGCCATGCAAAGACAAAAAGAAAGATACACCGTGGGAGCTTGCTCACAGAGGTGTATCTTTCTTTTTGGATTTATACGGCGACAACCGTACATCCGCAGGCACTTCAGTGTCTGCGAATGGGTATGGCCTAATTCTTATTTCTCATCTTTATTTCCAAACAGCTTCTCTGCTGCTCCGGCCGCGCCCATAATACCATTTACGGCAGGGTTCTTCAGTGCACCGGCTACCATGTTCACCTGAGTAGCGGCATCCGTCGCTGCCAGCAGGCTGTTACGATACTCTTCGTTGACTTCATGTGTGGAAGCATACTCAATATAGCTTGCCAGCATATCGAAATCTTTGTTGCTGTCATATACAATGGCTACTACCACATACAGAACCACACAGGCAATGCCCAATACAACAAACACAACATTTTTCAGTATGCCGCCCAAAGCTACAAATACCAGAGTACCGATCACACTCAGGGTTACCAGCAATTCAGATACAGCGGCATCTTTTACGGATTTTACCAGAAAAGTCCTGCCATCCTGTAACAGCAGAGATACGCCATCATAATAAGCCTCCTTGGTCATCTCGCCGTATTTCGCAAACAGATAACCCTCTAACAACAGATTGATTCTTCTGTAAGCTTTCTTGATCATACTCTGTGCAATACCGGATACAGACTTCAGTCCGGGGATCTTCTCCAGCATGGCTGCCGCGGTGAAAATACCCTGGCACAGATGATATAAAATATGAGAGAACTCTCTGGTCTGGCTCTTAAGTGCAGACAGGCTTCCACCTTGCTTCTTTACCAGTTCAATACCGGCATTTACCACATCCTCGGGCATCTCTTCACCCATCAGAGCTTTTGCTGTCATAACACGTTTTGCATACTCGGTATACCCGTCTACCCAGCTGAGGATCACTAATCCTGCAAAAAATGCTACCACTCCCAGCAGGGTCAATACGTTGATCTGTGTCATCAGTCCGATGGCTGCCACAATGACACCTGCTGCCATCACGCCGTAATAAATTCCCAGTCGCTGGTTGAATTTCTTTTGTACTGCCTTTGCTTTCTCTCTGTTATTCATTTTCTTGTCCCTCCATAAGTTGTGGTCTTATTCTATGACCACATACTACTTTAGTATAATTTTACTGTCATAAATTGTCAATATTCAGCATATTTTTATACAATGCTAAAATTATGTTATACTTTGTTTACCCGATAATCAACACTTAAAAAGCCATTCCTAAATTTAATTTGCTGAATAGACTCCTGTTATTCCGCACTCTGTTTCCGATACTGTACCGGAGTCATATCATAAGCCTTTTTGAACAGGCGATTGAAATGCTCCACATTCTCGTAACCAACGTTAGCCGCTATGGTCTCCACCGTCTGGTTGGTCTCCTTCAAGAGCATTCTTGCCTTCTTCATGCGTTCTTCCCTTACAACCTCCTGGAAGGTCATGCCGGCCTTTTCCTTAATGTATTTGGACAAATACGGTTTGGAGAGATGGAAGGTATCTACCAGCATATCCAGTGTTACATCCACGTAGTTCTTCTGGATGAAACTGATGATCTCCACGATCCGCTCCTCTCTGCCGGAAGTGATATGCTGCTCTGCTGCCAGCTTGTTCACAGCGGATACCAATGCTGCGATGGAACTCTTGATGATATCTTCATCCACGCCGACACCCCAGTAGAACTTACCGTCATGGACGATGCCTACATAGGTAGCTGCCTTAGAGTTGGAACCCCTGGAAATCGCATGTTCTTCGTAAACAGACAGTTCATAGGTAATACCGAAGTATGTCTTAATAGCATTGCTGACTGCGTCGAGACGTCCGTTACCCATGGTGGTAATGGTTCTGGAAGCGCCGCCCTGCTCGATGGTCACCTCTGCCTGAATGCCGTTCTCCTGCTTGAAGTGACACTCCGGAACATTGAAGATGCTGCGGGGATAAATATAATTTTCCTCGAAGATCGCGTAAATCTCCTTGGGAAGTAATTCCTGATGGCGCCTGTCGGAGATACCCTTTACCAGGTAGCCCACTTCTTCCTTCATGGCTGCAGGCAGCGAGAAACCAAACTGTTGCTTCAATACGAATGCTACGCCGCCCTTACCGGATACGCTGTTGATACGGATAACATCGGATTCGTACTCTCTTCCCACATCTGCAGGATCGATAGGCAGGTAAGGAATATCCCAGCGCTTGCCGGTCCTGCCTTCCTTCTGCCATGCCATACCTTTGCTGATGGCATCCTGATGGGAACCTGAAAATGCGGTAAATACCAGATCTCCCGCATAAGGAACTCTCTCATGCACCTTCATACCGGTGAAATTCTCATAAGCTTCACGGATCTCCATAATATGAGAGAAATCCAGTCCACTGTCCACACCGTGACACATCATATTAAGTGCAACGGTTACCAGATCCACATTACCGGTACGCTCGCCATTGCCGAACAAAGTACCTTCCACACGGTCTGCTCCGGCCAGTACGCCGAACTCCGCATCGCTGATACCGCATCCTCTGTCGTTATGGGGATGAACGCTGAGTACTACGTTTTCACGGTATTTCAAATGCTTATGCATATATTCTACCTGACACGCAAATACATGGGGCATTGCCACCTGTACGGTGGTGGGTAGATTGATGATTGCCTTGCAGTCAGCAGTGGGCTTCCATACATCCAGTACTGCATTGCAGACTTCCAATGCATAATCCACCTCGGTCTGGGAAAAGCTCTCCGGGCTGTACTCAAAGGTGAAGTTACCTTCAGTCTCATCTGCCAGATTCTTTAACATCCGGGCACCGTCTACTGCTAGCTTCTTGATGGCTTCCTTGTCCTTCTTAAATACCTGTTCTCTCTGCTCTACGGAAGTAGAATTATACAGATGGATCACTGCGTGGGGCGCTCCCTTGACTGCTTCGAAGGTCTTGCGGATGATATGCTCTCTCGCCTGCGTCAATACCTGAATAGTCACATCCTCCGGGATCATGTCGCGCTCAATTAATGCACGGATAAAATTGTACTCCGTATCGGAGGAAGCGGGAAAACCAACCTCGATCTCCTTGAAACCGATCTTTACCAACATCTTGAAGAATTCCAGCTTATCTTCCAGACTCATAGGATCGATCAATGCCTGGTTGCCGTCTCTTAAGTCAACGCTGCACCAGATAGGGGACTTGGTAATACTGTCCTTTTTTACCCAGTCGTAGGTCACCTCGGGGGGCATAAAATAAGTTTTCTGATATTTTGCTGCAATGTCTGCGCTGTTCATGGGAATCCTCCTGCCATATGATTACTTTTTATTTTCAAAACCTGTTGTTTTTACTATTTTCACTTATCTGATTGCATTATCTTAACACTCATAATTTCTGTAAGCAAGATATATTCTTATCTTGTTAATTGATGTATTTTAATGTGACATTTTTGTCATATATCTATAAATTCAAGAAAAAGGTCATTTTATTCGGTGATTATTCCTTTTTATTATTTGATTAAAATTTTCAATTGTATATATCATTTTTTGTTATATTTAAAATCATACTTTTAATTTTATAACGTTGTATAATTGATTAATTTTATTACTGTGTTTAAGATGTTTTTCATAGAAAAACAGATGTCCGTGTGAGACATCTGTTTACAATCTATTCCCTATTTATATCCTAAACGATTTCTTCGTACTGCATACTCTCGAAATCGTAACGCCTATTCGCATTCCGGGCTGTCAAATAATTTCCACTCTTTCAAAATACCGGATCAGGATATCCGCACAATTTTCGATTCCCAGTTTGGTGGTATCGAGGATCATATGATAATTGTTCACATCACCCCACACTTTACCGGTATTTTCATAATAATAGTCGGCGCGCTCCGCATCATTTTTCTCAAGCATTTCTTTTGCCTCATCGTGGGGAAGACTTTCCTTCTTCATGATACGTTCAATACGATCTTCCTTATCCGCGCACACATACACGTTAAATACATTCGGCTGATCCTTCAGGATCTCGGATGCACAACGTCCCAGAATAATACAGGGATGTTCCGCCAATTCCTTAATGACCTCCGCTTCCGTAGCATAGCTGTCACCATCCAGCTCATGCTCTATGTACGCCTTATCATATACCGGCACCCCCAGCTTCTCAGACAACTCCTGTGCGATCAGACTGGCTCCTGTTCCGAATCTTCGGCTGATAGTAATTACAAGGTTCATCGTAAGCACCTCCTTTGTAAGGTACTCTCATTTTATGATAAAGACTCTGAATTTGCAAGAGGAATGTCTACAAAAGCTTCTGCTCTATCTGATACAGTTTCTCACCTGTCGCCCGCATGCTGTGTTCTTCCGCCAGTGCCCTGCCTGCCCGGATTCTGCGTCTTACTTTTTCCCGCGGTTCTTCATACAAGATATCTCGGACTGCCTGCTCGTAGGAATCCGGATTGCTGGCTTTGCGCACCTGCTCGCCGTCGGTAAGCCACCCTTCATACACCGGAATGTCTCTCACGATCACAGGAATCTCACAGGATAATGCCTCCAATACCACGATTCCTTCCGTCTCTTCATAACTGAAAAAAGCAAATGCATCCGCACCACAGTACGCATCCCGCAGGATCCCGGACGGTTGGAAACCGGCAAAGATCACATTTTCCGGCTTCTCTGCCACAGCCTTTTTGATCTCTGCCGGAATCAATGCATTGTTCCCGCCCCCAAACCATAGAAAAATAATGTCTGGCATCCTTTTTGCCATTTCCAGAAAATCCTCGATTCCTTTTCTGTGAATCAGATGCCCGGCGGATATCACGACCTTTTTATCCACAGGAAGATGAAAAAATATCCGGAATCGTCCACCTGCCTGCTCTGTTTTGTGGAAAAATTCAGTGTCCACACCATTGGTCAGTGCATAAATCTCCCGATGCAGATCATATTTCATTAACAATTCCCGGGAATATTCCGTTGGTGTGATAACCACATCTCCCTGTCTATAACAATGGCGGATCCATTTTTTGAATAAAGGAGCCGCGAGATTGGAACCGATAAAAGAATTCTTAAAATCTTCCATAGTGGAATGCCCATAATAGACGACCTTTTTCCCCTGCCGTCTTGCCCGCCGTGCCACCAGCGGCGAATCAGGCAATACGGTATTGATCTGTACGATATCCGCCTCTTTCCAGACGTCCGTCACGGTCACTTTTGCTGCTCGCAGCATCTTCTCCTGATGGCGGATGGCGCTGCCGACGCCGCTTTTTGCCACCAGTGAAAGTCCGCCTTTATATATATAAATTTTCATAAGTATACTCTCCTATACCAGGTGGAAAATCACCTGGAACAGTGTCGTCAGTCCCAGACTATACAGCGCAATGGAGAAAGGTTTCCCCAGAAAGATGACTGTCACAAACTGTTTCCATGTCATGTTCGTTGTTCCGGCGAGATAACAGAGAAAATCATCCGGTGCCACCGGCAGGAAGATTGCCAGTGCAAATAATTTCAAAAATCTCCCCTTTACCTCCGTCCATGTCAGGTATTTTTCAATCATTTTCCCCGGAAACATCTTGTACAGCACCGGTCTTCCCAGACTTCTTGCTATTCCAAAAGCAATACAGGAACCCACACTGATTCCTATATAATTATAGAAAAATCCCGGCACCGCTCCAAAGAGCAGCACTCCTGCCAGACAGCTGATGCCACCCGGTATGATGGGAAACACCACCTGAACGATCTGAATCAACACGAAGATCAGTGCACCGATCATTCCGAAGCGGTTCACAAATTGCTGCATGGTCTCCACCGATTGGAAAATGCCGCTCTGATAGCCCCAGACTGCCAGTATTCCACAGAGGATCAGACTAACCCAGGATGCAATATTGACGGCTCTTTGCCAGGTGTTTTTCTCTTTCGGCCTGTTTTTCTTCGATCTGTCGCTGGTATAGTTGCTCCATACTTCCCGCAAATCTTTTTTTGGAAAATATTTCTGCGGACTGTTTTGCATAACTGCACATTCCTCTGTGTTCATCGTCTTCTTTCTCCTTCCAGTTCTTCAGGTCTTTCAAGAATTCCTCCTCGGTCCGGTACTGCCAGCCGTTTTTGTCCTCTTCCACAACCGCCCGCAGGCATTGATCCCTTCTGCATAATAACGGTAATCCTGCTGCCAGTGCTTCCGCATAGGTAAGCCCCTGGGTCTCACTGGTGGAAGCGCTGACGAACAGATCTCCTGCCGGATAATAAGATGCTACTTCAGCGGGTGATACCATTCCGGTAAAAATAACGCTTTCCGTCACACCCAGTTCTGCTGCCTTTTTCCGTAAAGTCTCCAAATAAGGACCGCCGCCTACAATCATCAGCATTGTGCCGCTCTCCTGAACTTTCTGCTGGTACTCCAGCAATTCTTCCACATTCTTCTCTTTTGCCAGACGACCTACATATAAAAGCACTGTGGTCTTCCGGTCCATTTTATATTTTCTTCGGATTCTCTCCCGGGAATCCGTCCGGGTCTGCGCGTCATATTTACTCAGATCAATCCCCGATGGGATCACTGATACCGGACAATGAATGCCATAGTCTTTTAGTAATGTCTCTATTTTTGTGCTGGGAGCGATCATACTGTCCACCTTCTCGGAGATCTGTCGCGTCAGGAACTGTACCATATCCCTGCCCCATTTCTTGTAAGGGGAAAAATAGTGGGTATAATCTTCGTATACAGTATGGTAAGTATGCACCAGAGGGATCTTACATTCCTCTGCGATCTTTTTTGCCATGAAAAAGGTAGAAAATTCACACTGGGAATGTACAATATCCGGATTCCACTCTATAATCCCGCGATACAGTTCGCGTCCCGGGGACACCCGAAGTCTTGCTCCCGGATAAATATATCCGGCATTCACGGAACCCATATAGATCACACCCTCTTCTTCGTAGGAATGAGCTGTACGGGACAGGGTCAGGATCTTCACTTCATGTCCTCTTTGCTGTAATTCCTCCCGCAGATTGCATACCGAAGTAACAACTCCGTTGATGGCCGGCTTGTACCAGTCTGTTGTGATCAATACTTTCATCTTTTTTCTCCCTTCCGTTTATTTTCTCTGAATTGATCTCAGCATAACAGACACAGGTAAATTCCATCCGAAATAAAATCAAAAGTTTTCCTAAAGTTTCTGTGAGTTTTTTCCAAAATGTGTACTAAAAAACAGCATTCTCCGGAAATTTCCGGAAAACGCCGTTTTTAATCGTTTTTCTATAAAATTATTATCTTTCTTCTCTGAAGTACGCCAGTCCCAGACTTGCAGGGGGCTGATTCTCTCTCTTGCTCCGCATACTGGTGATGACCAGTACCAGTAAGGTCACAACATAAGGGATCATCTTATACAGCTCCTGATACTCCATATGCTCGATACCGGTGGGCAGATACAGATACAGAATATACAGACCACCGAACAGGAAAGAAGCAAATACACTGATATTCGGTCTCCAGATAGTGAAGATGACCAGTGCAATGGCAAGCCAGCCTCTGTCACCGAACGCATCGTTGGACCAGACACCGCAGGCATAATCCATTACATAGTACAGTCCGCCCAGACCTGCGATCATACATCCCACGCAGGTAGCGATGTATTTGTACCGGGATACGTTGATACCGGCTGCATCTGCGGTATTGGGACCCTCACCGACTGCTCTTAAGTGCAGTCCGGTTCTGGTATGACTCAGAACATACGATGCCGCAAACGCAATGATCACTGCCAGATAAGCCAGAAATCCATAGGATAAAAACAGCTTGCCGAACCAGCCGAGTTTTCCCGCAAAAGGAAGTGACTTACTGAAATAACTGCTGGTAGCAGACAGTGCAATGGAAGGTACATCACTGTTCACCAGCTTGATCAGAGATCCGCCAAAGAAGTTACCGAAGCCGACACCGAAGGTGGTCATTGCCAGACCCGTCACGTTCTGGTTCGCCCGCAGGGTGACAGTCAGGAAGCAGTACAGCAATCCCATCAACAGGGATCCTAACAGGCAGCAGAGCATCGGAATCGCAATGGCAAGAAACCCATTCATGTTCGCCGCGTCTCCTGCGGATCTCTCATAGAAGAAAGATCCGATGACACCACAGATACCTCCCACATACATAACGCCGGGGATTCCCAGATTCAGGTTACCGGATTTCTCCGTGATGATCTCACCGGTGCTTCCGTATAACAGAGGAATTCCCTGTACGATTGCTCTCGGAATAAATGCAAGTAAAAATGACCACATGATTACTGTTCCTCCTTTTCTGCCTTTTTACGGAACTGCAGGCGATAGGTAATGAAGAACTCACAGCCGATGATAAAGAACAGGATAATACCTGTCAGAATATCGGAGTAAGAATGATTCAGTCCGAAATTGGTAGAGATCTCACTGGCTCCACGATCCATGAATATGATCAGGAAGCTGGAGAATACCATGGTCAGAGGATTGAACTTGGACATCCAGGATACCAGTACAGCGGTAAATCCCTGTCCACCTGCAATCGTGGTAGTCACAGTATGATTGATGCCTCCTACCAGAAGCAGACCTACCAATCCACACAGTGCACCGGATAACAGCATGGTACGGATAATGACTTTTTCAACCTTGATACCCACATATTTCGCAGTATTTTCACTCTCACCCACAACAGAGATCTCATATCCCTGCTTGCTGTAATTAAGATATACATACATGAAAATTGTGATCACTACTGCCACTACAATACTTAACAGATATTTGGAACCGAAGATCTGCGGCAGCCAGCCCACATTGGTGTTCTGGTTGATGATACCGATCTTACCGGATCCCTTGGGAACCTCCCATACTATCGTATAAAATGCCACCAACTGAGTAGCTATGTAGTTCATCATCAGCGTAGACAGCGTCTCATTGGTATTCCATTTCGCCTTGAAAAATGCGGGAATGAAGCCCCAGATGGCTCCTGCTGCCAGACTTGCCACGATCATGCACAGGATCACAACTGCGTTCGGAAGCTTATCTCCCAAACAGATCATACAGGCTGCTGCTGCCAGCCCGCCGATCAGCACCTGTCCCTCACCGCCGATATTCCAGAATTTCATCTTAAATGCCGGAGTCAATGCCAATGCGATCAAAAGCAGGATCGCTATATTCTGAAAAGTGACCCAGGTCTTGCGGACGGATCCGAAAGCACCCAGAACGATGGACTGATATACCTGTAAAGGATTGATTCCCGTGGTGATCGTCGTAATGATACCGCACAGGATCAGTGCCAGCAGGATTGCCAAAAATCGAATACCCAGAGATTTATACCAGGGAAGCGCATCTCTTTTTACGATATGAAACAAAGGCTCTTTATTCTTTTCCTTCATGTTCTTTGCCTCCTACTCTGGTCATCAGCATACCGACCTCATTTTTGTCTGTCTTTCTCGCATCCAGAATACCGCTCACTTCTCCGCCGCACAATACCATGATACGGTCGGACAGCTCCATCAGCACATCCAGATCCTCACCTACGAAAATCACGGCAACGCCCTTTTTCTTCTGTTCATTGATCAGGTCATATATAGTATACGAAGAATTAATATCCAGTCCACGTACCACATAAGCCGTCAACAATACGGTAGGTGCAGACGCAATCTCTCTTCCAACGAGAACCTTCTGTACATTACCACCGGACAATCTGCGTACCGGAGTGGTGATACCCGGGGTTACAACCTCCAGATTTTCTACCACATCAGTTGCAAGCTGTTTGGAAGGCTTTCGGTTCGTAAACGGTGTATGTCCTTGTCGGAAGGAACGTAACATCATATTATCGGTCAGATCCATATTGCCTACCAGACCCATTCCGAGACGATCCTCCGGTACAAAAGAAAGCGATACACCCATCTCTGCGATCTTCAACGGATCCTTGCCGATCAGCATTTCCTTACTTCCATCATCTTCCACATAGCTGATTGTGCCGGCTTCTGTTACCTGCAGACCTGCAATGGCTTCCAAAAGCTCTTTCTGTCCACAGCCGGAGATACCGGCGATTCCCAGGATCTCACCACTATTGGCGGTAAAGGAGACATCCTTCAGCTTAACGATACCTTCTTCGTTACGTACGGTCAGTCCCTGTACTTCGATACGGGGCTTCGGATTCACAGGTTCCGGTCTGACAATATTCAAAGTAACCGCATGTCCCACCATCATATTGGTCATTTCCGTAACGGTGGTATCCTTTGTCAGCATGCTTCCAATATACTGACCGTTACGAAGCACAGCCACCCTGTCGGACAAAGATTCCACTTCATGCATTTTATGGGTAATGATAACAATGGCTTTACCGTCATCTCTCATTTTCCGGAGAACGTTAAAGAGCTTCTCTGTCTCCTGCGGTGTCAGTACAGCGGTAGGTTCATCCAGGATCAGGATATCCGCACCTCGATACAGCACCTTTACAATCTCTACGGTCTGCTTCTGGGATACTGTCATATCATAGATTTTCTGCTTCGGATCTACTTCAAAACCGTATTTGTCACAGATTTCCTCTATTTTCCGGGAAGCCTCCTTGATATTAAGCCTGCCTTCCAGACCCAGAATGATATTCTCGGTAGCGGAAAGTACATCAATCAGCTTAAAATGCTGATGCACCATACCGATTCCCAGTCGTAACGCATCCTTGGGGGATTTGATGACCTCTTCCTTACCGTTAATAAATATCTGTCCCTCATCCGGGAAATAAATACCGGAGAGCATATTCATCAGTGTCGTCTTACCGCTGCCGTTTTCCCCAAGCAGTGATAATATCTCACCCTTATAGATATCCAGATTTACCTTATCATTGGCAATCACGGATCCAAAAGTCTTGGTAATGTTTTTCATTGAAACCGCAGCTACTTTTGTCTCTTTTTCCATCCTAGTCACCTTTCCAATTTATCCACGACCTGCAGATTTTCAGGTCTTTTAATACCTGGCATAAGCACACTGGCCGCCCCTTTTCTACCTCATCCATCCACAACTAACAAAAGATCCATAAGGTAGAAAAAGGGCGGCGCGGCGATAAACGCTGCGCCGTCCGGGCTATTTCAATAAGTCAATTAATACTGCTCATCCAACAGGTTGATTCCATCAATTCTTACATTGAAGTAAGGAGCGGAACGGAATGCAACATCGGACTCATGGAAGTATCCGTCACTTACTACCTCATGGTCGGGAGTATAATCAGGATCGGTATCGATATCAGCTTCATAGCTGTCCAGGGTCTTGCCGTCTACAGTAAAGGTGGTGATATCATATACATGAGTCTTGCCTGCGATCAGATCAGCCTTTGCAGCTTCTACTGCTTCTGCAGTACCGTCTGCTACAGCAGCACCAAGATCGCTCAGCTCTACAGAGCCGGTCTCCAGAGTACCACACCAGTCGGTATCGATAGGAGTTCCATCTGCTACACATTTAATAGCATACTCAAAGTAAGGCTCCCAGTTAACTCTGGAAGATACCAGGAAGGTATTGGGGCAGGCTGCCTCAGTGCTTCCGTTGTAAGATACGTTGGAAACGCCTGCGGTCTCACATGCGGTAGGAGCACCCATGGAGTCTGCATGCTGGCTGATCAGTACACATCCGCCCTCGATCAGCTTGTTAGCTGCTTCCTTCTCAGCGGTCTCATCGTACCAGGAACCGGTAAAGGTTACATCCATGGTAACGCTGGGGCATACGGAACGGGCGCCCAGGAAGAAGGATGTATAACCGGACATAACTTCCGCATATGTATAAGCACCTACATAACCCATCTTAGCCTGATCTTCGGTAATATCACCGTTAGCGATCATCTCATTCAGCTTCATGCCTGCAACGATACCTGCAAGGTAACGGCCATCATAAATGGAAGCAAATGCATTGTGGAAGTTGTCCAGACCCTCAGTATGAGCCTTGGTTCCGGTTGCATGGCTGAACTGAACATTGGGATACTCCTTAGCAGCCTCGATGATGTAGTCCTCATGTCCAAAGCTGTCTGCGAAAATGAAATTGCAACCTGCATCAGCAAGCTCACAGGCTGCTTCATAAGCTTCCTGTCCTTCAGGAATGTTGGTCTTGGTCATGTACTCAATGCCAAGCTTCTCACAAGCTGCCTTTGCTCCGTTCAGGAAGTTCAGATCATAAGTAGAGTTCTCATCATGCAGGAAAATAAAACCTGCCTTTACACCACTGACAGTTTCGCCAGCTGCTGCTTCAGTAGTAGCTGCTGCCTCAGTAGTAGCTGCAACAGTTGCCGCATCTGTGCCGGTGGTAGCTGCGTTATTGGATCCGCATCCTGCCAAAGCAGTAACTGCGAGAGCCATAGCTGCGAGTAAACTTACGACTTTCTTTTTCATAATTCTCCTCTTTCTGCGCTGCTGCTTCGTTACAGATCCATGTAGCAGCGCGGGCACAGATCTGCAGATAAACCGGTGAGTCAACGCAAAAAGGGTGTATGACACCTTCATACAACCCCTTTATTGTACTCTCTCAACATTAGTCAGTATAAGCATTTGTCTGACTTTTTGTCAAGAGAAGTATTAAATTTGATAACTATTAAGATCGAAATGTGATCTCTCCGGTCTTGTCATCCATACTTTCCACAATAGCGAGTGACTCTACACGGATACCCTTGGAACGGATCAGATCGCCGCCCTTCTGGAATCCCTTCTCAACGGCAATGCCGACACCCTCTACGGAGGCTCCCGCTTTATTGACAATGTCGATCAAACCCTCCAGTGCGCATCCGTTGGCCAGAAAATCATCAATGATCAGAATATGATCTTCCGGATGCAGAAATTTTTTGGAGACAATCACGTCATATACTCTCTTATGCGTAAAGGATTCGATCTTGGTGGAATATACTTCACCGTCAATATTTACGGACTGGGACTTTTTTGCAAATACCACCGGCACATGAAAATGCTGGGCTGCCACACAGGCGATGCCGATACCGGAAGCCTCCACAGTCAGGATCTTCGTAATCTTACGGTCTGCGAACAGACGCGCCCACTCTTTTCCCATTTCATTGAACAGATCAATATCCATCTGATGATTCAGAAAAGAATCTACTTTTAATACATTCCCTGCTTTTACTGTACCGTCTTTGCGAATGCGCTCTTCGAGTAATTTCATTGTATGTCTCCTCTTTTGTTTCTACTTAATATATTCTGTGGTAGTACTTTAGGCTTTTATGTCTCTTATTATACGCAGGATATTGCTCCTTTTTCAATAGAAGAACTATATTTCTTGCTATTTTGATTACATTTTGCTATGTTAACCATGAGAATACTGAAATTACGAGGTGCCTTATGCCTATCAGAGGATATATCATAGAAAAATATAATGCTATGACCAACGCTTATACCTGCAATCGTCTGGTACAGGAAGCTTCTGCCCTGGATATGGATCTGCAGATTGTAGGGATCCACGATACTATGGTCTCTCCGCATGGTGTTATAAATCATGGTAAAATACTGGAACCCGTGGATTTTGTCATCAACCGCTATAAATGGGGACGGGAAAAGGATGCTATAAATGCACTTGCCACCCGAAGCTATAATCCTTTAACTGCTTATAACATCTATATTAATAAATTTGAACAGGTACGAAGGCTTCATTCCGAAGCCTTTCTGATCCCGAAATATCTTCTGGGAACTTCACTGTTGCCTTTTTCTTCTATTGTAGAACAATTGGGGCTTCCTTTTGTCGGTAAAGGACTGGAAAGCTCCATGGGCGAGGAAATCGTCTGCATCCGGGATAAAGCTTCTTATGAAGAGCTCTCTCTTAACTACCCTTCCTCCAAGGAATGGCTCTTCGAAGAATTTATCTCGGAAAGCTACGGCAGAGATCTGCGATTTTACAGCATCCGCGGAGAAGCCGTTGCCTGTATGCAGCGCACATCCCAGGGGGATTTCCGTGCAAATGTAGCTCTGGGTGCTTCAGTAGAGCCTTACCCTGTCACGCCCGGCATCCGTACCATAGCCGCAGATATTTACGAGCAGACCGGACTGGATTTTCTGGGAATTGATCTGCTTTTTGGCAGAGAAAAACCTTATTTTTGCGAAATCAACGTTATGCCGGGACTGGAAGGCATTGAAAAAGCCTCCGGTATTAATATTGCGGGAAAAATAATGGAAACAATACGAGCAGACTTTGCATAAGGAACTCATCTCATATTTGTACCTGCACAGTGTACGAAAATATACGATACTATCGTATCAGTAAAATTGCAGGTTACGGAAAGGTATGCTTATTTTTATGAATAATGCTTCCGGAACACCACTGGAATTTCATAAGATCACTACGCTGAAAGAGGCGGAAGACTTCGTCTATGCTTCCTATCTGCGGGCTGCCACACATCAGGACTATGCCGCAAAGGATGCCGGAAAAAGACATCCTGAGCTGACGAGATCTCTGCTCCGGCAGAAATCGATTACTCCCTGTGTCGTCGTCACCGGAAGCAAGGGAAAGGGCTCCGTTGCCAATATGATTTCCCGGATCCTGCAGACAAATTATACCGTAGGACTGATGACCAGTCCTCATATTACGGATTTCAGAGAGCGCTTCCGCGTCAATGATACCATGATCAGTGAAACCGACTTTTGCCGTCTGATGGCAGAGATCCAGCCGGAGATTCTGGACATTGCCTCCGATCTGCCGGATTCGGTATGTATCAGCCCCATGGGCATTCAGGCGGACCTGGCACTGACTTATTTTTCGGAAAAACATACGGATTTCAATGTATTTGAATGCGGAAAGGGCGCAAAATACGATGATGTGAACAACATTCGTCACGATTATGCCGTGATCAACCGGATTTTCTTAGAGCATACAAGAGAGCTGGGAGATACGTTAGCTGCCATTGCAGAGGATAAATCCCACGTTATCACCGGAGAGCAGAAGTGTGTCTATTTTGCGGAGCAGGAGCCGGAAGTATTGAAGGTGCTGGTGCGCCGTGCCGAGATGTTACAGGTTCCTTATAAGTTTTACGGGCGGGATTTTCAGGCAGAAAATATCCGCTATACCTGTTCCGGTATGCTATTTGATGTGGTGATCGGAGATAACATTTATCCGGATTTACAGATTCCGTTATTGGGAGAACATCAGGCAAAAAACTGTGCACTTGCACTTGCTGTATGTATGGATGTCATGGCAGATCTTTGCCGGGAATCCAATGCTCCGGATATATTTTCAGATACAATGTGCAATCAAATTCGCCGCCAACTGTCTGCGATCCATCATCCGGGGCGGATGGAGATTCTAAGTTCGGACCCTTTTATCCTGCTGGATGCGTGCATCCATTCCGCCAGCTGTGAAAATGTAAAAGAAGTTCTGCGTCATCTGGGGATTTCGAATTGTACTGTTATCGTGGGGATTCCGGAGGATAAGGATTATGCCGGTGTGGTCCGGTCTATGAAAGATGTGGCTGCCCGCATCATCCTCACCAGGTCCGGCAATCCGCATTATCATTTTTCCCCAAAACAGCAGGAGTCATTGGCAGAAGAGGGTATTGGCACGATATGGACAGACTCCGTGAAACAGGCACTGACTCTGACAAGTTCTTGTCCGGATCCCATCGTAATCTTGGGAACGACTTCGGTAATTTCCGAAGTAGAGCGGATTTTTCGGCAATCTTAACTTGCCCTCACCAGATACAGGTGCTACAATGAGGGCAATAGAAGACATATACGTAATGAATCAAAGCATTATGCAGAAAGGAGAAGTTCCATGACAGGTATTTACGGAATCGGTAATTATAGTCTGACCGGCAATTACGGATACGGTTATTCTACCGGTGCGGTATCTTCCGCACGGCCCGAAGAGAAGGGTATGGTAGTAAATCCCGGAAAATCCGATGTGGAAAAGCCCGGCAGGAAATCTTCTCCCGCAGAATGTGAGACCTGCAAGAACCGCAAATATCAGGACGGTTCCGATGAGATGGTCTCTTTCAAATCTGCATCCCATATATCTCCGCAGGCTTCTGCTTCCAGAGTTCGCGCCCATGAGCAGGAGCATGTAACCAATGCCTACAACAAAGCTGCACAGAACAACGGTAAAGTTCTCTCCGCCACAGTATCCCTGCGGACCGCGGTATGTCCCGAATGCGGCACTGTTTACACCGCCGGCGGTACCACCACAACCAAGATCAGCTACAGTGACGAGAGCAATCCTTATCAGCAGAACAAAAAATCCGCCGATGCTGCCGCAGTGATTGGACGGAATCTGGATCTGAGTGCATAGACCTCATTACCCGGACTACGCATAATGTCATCCAGGGAATAAGATCATCCTCGAAGGAATCAGGTTATTTCTGGGATGCCGTATTACTATCACCAAAATGCCATGTTTAGTTCCATTCCTCGGCTAAGAGAAAATCGCAGATATTTCGGTGCTTAATACCATTCCGGCTCATATCAAGTTCATCAAGAGAAACTACATACTTTCTGCAACATCTGAAATCTGCTTTTCAAGCAGCTCTGTATTTCCTGGATCAAGTTTTAATAACTTGTCCACGTCCTTCAACTGCTGCTGTGTGCTTTTAATCTGACCGTTTACACTTTTAATGGCTGTTTGTAGTTTGGTGGTATCTCCGTCTATCTCGGCCTGATCTGAAATCACGATATCATAAATCATAAATTGTAATCCTTGCGGATATCAGCAAAAACAGATTTTGCTGATCTAGTATGACCAGCCTGCATATCTGCATATCCTTTCTCTAGTTCTGCATTCATCTGTGCTTCTGATAATGCACTAACGTCTACAGGACGAACGGATGGCATTTTCACTTCAAAAGGAAGTCCTCTTTGAAGAATAATTTGTTTGTAAAACATATTTATTGCATTGGATGCAGGAATTCCTAATGCTGCTAAGATTCCTTCTGCCTGTTCTTTTACATCAGGCTCAATGCGTGCGTATAAATTTGCTGATTTTGTTGCCATAATAAACACTCCTTTCGAATTTTTTCTAACTATATTATATCCATTTGTACGGACAAGAGCAATGCAAAATCAGCATTTTACAAATTGTTCATACTCCAAAATATACCAGTTCATTAAAATTTGTCGAAGTCCTCCTGAGTCGCCACTTCCTTATATCCTTTCCGTGAGGTCACAATTTGTGACCTCACGAAATCAATTTCACTATTAGACAATATGTAATGACCTCCACTTTGTAACTTCGTGGATTTACCTGTATAATGTAATTGTCAAACAAAAAGGAGCTTCATATCGCTCTAAGCAAGTACTATAAAGAGCTTAAAAGTGAGCTCTAAAGATTCATCTAATGCTACAGATAATAGGAGGTGATTTTTTGGAAGCAGAAGAACGAAAAACAGCTATGAGCCACGATGAAATGCAGGATTATTGGGAAACGCTGTGTTCATTTACAGGCGAAGACATACCAAATGAAGTTAATCAACTGATGGCGAAAATTCGCTATCCAAGATTTTTGTATAAGTATCGTGCGGTGAATAACAATAATCTTGATGCTTTACGTTCTAATAAACTATTCTTCTCTAAAGCCAGCAGTTATGATGATCCGTTCGACACCTTTTTACATATTGATGTGGATAAGATCCGTCAGGAATTTAATAGCAACTATAGTTCCCCTGAAGCATTAGCAGCGTTGGCAAACGGGATGAAAGAAACTTTTCAAAATCAGCCTGGCATTCCACAAGAGTTTATTCAACAAGTAACAAATGTCGAAGGATTAAAGCAGTTATTTGCAAATGGAATAACAAAACAATTTTTATCTTATGTACTAACTTTGCGCTCAAAAATACAAGACGAGATTCTGTCCATCTGCTTTTCTGAAAACGGGTTTAATGAAACTCTGTGGCTAAAATATGCCGATATGCACAAGGGGTTTTGTCTTATGTATGACCTTAGTGATGCGGACAGTTCACATTGTGGAAAATTGGACAAGTGCGTAAATTGTGGCGTCTATAAATATGGAACACGAATTTATCCGGTATATTATTCTAACACTCCACATGATGCAACCAATTTTGCAAAGTTTGTTATGGGGCAGGATATGATACAGCAGTTACATGTACCTTTACCGGATTTTATGCAAGAAGAATTGAAACCTCTTCCTTGGGAAGTCGAGCGGAATAGTTTGATTAAAAAGGAATGCCACAAATATGATGAAGAATGGCGGATGCTTGCTAATTGCAAAATGAATCTCCCCGCAATGATAGATTGTGTTCCGGCTGGAGTCATTATTGGATTGAGAACACCTCCAGTAGATAAAAATCTGATTATTTCCATGGCCAAAGAAGCCGGGGTCAAAAATATCTATCAATCCTACATCGATGAAAAAAACAGGTTGAACGCATATCTGCTCAAGGATGTATAAGAGTCTGGATAATGCAAAACACGGATGATCGCCCAGCGGCAAATCATCCGTGTTTTTGTTCCATCATTGGTATGAATATATCTGTCAAAAATCATTTGAATAATTTCCACTTCATCCTCTGCAATGACAAGTTCGCCATTTTCCAACCTATATCCATAAGGAGCAAATCCGCCATTCCATTTACCTTCTCTAGCCTTCTGCTCACGCCCAGCCATTTTCTGCACTCTGATATTTTCCCGCTCCGTCTCTGCTACTGCAGCAATGATAGATATAAGCAGTTTACCGGCTTCTTTTGAACTGTCAATTCCATCTTCCACGCAGATTAGATTCACACCATAATCCTGCATAAGCTGTAAAGAGCTGAGTACATCCGCTGCATTTCTGCCAAATCGGGATAATTTAAATACAAGGACGAAATCAACTCCGTCCTTGCCATCTTCGATATCATTCAGCATCCGCATAAATTCCTGACGACCTTTTATATTCTTACCGGAATGCCCTTCATCGGAATATTCTCCTACAATCTCCATATCCTGAAATTATGCGTATTTCCTAAGCTTGTCCTTTTGTGCATCCAAGCTGTAACCATCAACCTGAATTGCTGTTGATACACGAGTATATATGTAGCATTTTGTTTTCTTTCTCAATACATTCACTCCCCTCTATTGTGGTAAAATCAAAGTTGGATTTTTCAACAGTGTGGCAATCACCGGGGTATATTTAGATATTCCATAATCTTCAACAATACTGGTTATTCTAGCTCCTGCATCCTTTGATGAAGTCCCACATAAGAAAATCCTTTCATTAGCAGTTCCATAATCCAATACGATAAATCGATCATGAAATATACCGCCTGTCTTTTTCATTGACAAATTTACTGTTGGGTACTCCTTGCAGAAATCTGTAAATTCTATGTTGTGAAGTTTATTATTTCCGACATTATCACTGAATAAAATAATATTTACTCCTGTAGGAGAATTTTTAAGATGTACCAGCGTTCTTAATCCAATATAATTGTCAACGACATATATTGACGACTTTGCCTGCTTGTAAATGGACTCATACACCTCATCTGCACTACTGAATTTTGCATTAAACATGAGCCACTTGTCATCATCATCTGAAACAAAGCCGTTCATCATATCAGCCAACTCAGATTTTGTCACAACATCCTTCAAGCCTTCTGCAACATCTGAAATCTGCTTTTCAAGAGATATCATATCTGAGTTGATTTTGTTAATTTCTATTCTGTTGTTAGCAGTTTCCATGCTTAACTGAAGTATTTCCCGCTGACCTATTAAATCACGATTTTCTAATATGTAATCTTTCATTTTCTTAAAGGTTCTTATTAATGCCTTGCTCTGCTTAACAGCCAACGGTCCTTTCAAGACAGTCATCAGCATATATAATCCTTGCTCTGTAAATACATGAGGATTATATCTGCTCTTACTGTTAAGATTTGCGGTCAAAAAATTTGACCGCAAATTTTCTACCTCGTCATCCGTAAGTTCAAACATAAAATCTTCATCAAATTTCTCCATATTATTTTTTACTTGTTGATTAAATGCTTTTGTAGTATAACCATATATTTCAGAAAGATCGGCATCTAAGATTACTCTTTGCCCTCGAATTTCATAAATTCTTTCTTTCAAATATTCTTCTGTAATATCAATCACAGCAATTTCTTCTTTCTTTTTATCTTCTGCCATAGAACTCCTCCATCCATTTTGCGGTCAAAAAAATTCGTCCGCAATTCTCATATGACCATTTTACTGACATCAGCAAAATGGTCTATTCCTCTTTTTCCCTCAGTTTGTCATAATACGCTTTATACCTATAAATCGTCCGCTCACTGACATTGTTCCGCTTCGCAATTTCTACCATTGTCATGCCGCTCTCATACCCAACAACAAAATCATTATAAATTGCCATCCACTTGGCGTTATGTTTCTGACGACCGCTTAACTTACGATTTCTGTAATACTCCAATTCCTCCCGAAGTTCTGCATTCTCTTTTTCCAGCTCCTCAATTCTTTTTAATGCCTCTTCAAGTGTTACAGTTTTCTCCATTACCCTGTCCTCCGTTCATGTCATTTTCGTTTTGTCTATATTATAAATATCTATGCCGCTTTAGTCAATCCGATTATGTCATGTCGTGTCATTTTTTTACAATAGCTTTCATACAATCGAAATACCGCTGGTATCGTTTACAGGCTAAACTTCTCCAAAAGCAGTCAGCTTGTATGTTTTTTATCCAATCACGTAAAATCCATTTTCTTTTTATTGCCGGTCCATATTTTAAGATCAGTGCTGTCACAACATCCACACATCTCTCAAATGCTGCATTCTCTTTTGCATCATCATAATATTTCTTTCTCATTTGTCCGCCCCTTTCTGTGCTTAAATTGCTTTGGCAGCCAATTATCGTTATCTGCTTTCAACAAGTCATACACATATATCTTATTCGGTTTTCCTAATCCCTGATGGCTTCGATAAATCAGATTATGTACCTCCAGTTCCTTCAGCATCTTGTTAATTTTCTTATTTCCCAGATGCAACAGCTTCATCATTTCTTTGATTGTAAAAATGATAAATATAGCTCCATATTCATCTCTCCATGCATCACCATTACACTCTGATAAGCAGCGCCGATCCAACAAAATCATATAAAGTGTCTTTGCCCCATTCGTCATACTTCTAAATTGCTCCTCTTTAAATAATCGTTTCGGTAATCTGTAAAACTTATCATCATATTTTGTATTTTCCATTTTTCCTGATTCTCCATATACTTTAAAGTTCTTTCGTCATTAACAGCCTTTTTTGCCCAATTCTTGCATAGAATTCAACTCTCGTTACATAAATATCGCTAATTGGCAAGCAGTGCATTTGTACGTACAAAATGCCTTTTTAGCTTGTTGGTGTACGCCCCAATCCCCTAAAACCATGAAAATAAATTTTCATGGAGCTACGCCTATCGGCTTTGTCATACTAATGTGTTTCCGACATTTCATAAATTCTTCACTCCTTCTCTTCCCGATTTATGAATTTATTTTCTCAGATTTTCTATGCCGATTCGGTATATCCAAGATGCTGGAAAAATTTTCTTTTTGTGATTTTTTCCAACATCCAAGACAAGACAGGAAAAGAATTTCTCTTTATCTCATGGCAATATCATGGTAATCTATCTGTATCTTTAAAAATGAGGAAGATGCTATGCATACAAAACTTACCATACCAGAAAGACTGAAAGATTTGAGAGTCTCAGAAAAAAGAATGTCGTTGCAAGAGTTATCCGATGCTACCGGTATCCCTAGCTCCACGCTTGGCAATTATGAAAAAGATGAAAATATAGATATGTCACTCGGTAATCTTATAACGCTTGCAAATTTTTACAACGTAAGCACAGATTACCTTCTTTGCCGGACAGAATTGCGGAAACATAAAAATCAGTCAGTATCTGATCTGCACCTAAATGACGATGCCATACAAATACTGACTGATAAAAAATATAACCCTCGATTATTATCTGAATTACTCACACATGAAAATTTCAAAAAATTCATGACTGACCTGGAAATCTATATTGATGGCTTTAACGATAAGGGAATTCAGATAGCGAATGCTTTTCTTGATGTGATGAGATGTAAATTAACAGAGCTTGGCGCCGATTCCACTGATACATTTGCAACTGTATTTGATAATTCACACATTGAGTCAGAGCAATATTATATGAATATTCTGTCAGACGACTTAAAGCCGATTGTCTCTGACCTGAGAAATGCGCATATGAAAGATAGTAATACTGCCAGCAACATTGACTATCAAAGCATGGTCAAAAATATCATTGATGACTTTACATCTCAAATACCTACTACCGCAGATGACGATGCAGAGTCATCAAATGATGCTTATATAAATGGTCTTTTGCTTCTTTTCTGCAAAAATCTGGAGATGAAAGTCTCTCAGCTTTCTATGGAAGAAAAACGAATATTAAAAGAAATATTTTCCCGTTCTAAGCCTGCAAAGGAGCATCGGAAGTTGAGAAGAAAGAATCCAAAATTGTAAACCTTTAAAACAAGCCACAGAGGATTTTGTCCAATGTGGCTTGCTATCTATAGTTGCTTTTTCGTAAGAAATCCATCTCCTAATGTTGCTTAGAAACAATAACCTCTGTTTTCCCTAGTTTATAAATTTCCCATCGGTATCAAAAATATGATCCAACTCATCATTTGTCATTACGTGCGACACCTTATCCCTAATGGCGCTTCTAGCCATATCCAGTCTCTTAAATCGCTCGTGCCCAGTTCCATCCTTTCCTTTTCGAATTAACTCAATACGACCTACGCCTGGATTTTGGCGGGCGTACTCAGCAAATCCTTTTGCCTTACCAAGATTATCAATTCTAGTTGGATCATGTGGTTCTAAAATATCAATGACATATTCACCATCATTATCCCTTCGCACAATCAAGAAATCGGGATAAGTCGGCTTTTGTTCTCCTCTCATCTCATATGGAATACACAACGACCACGCCTTTCTAGGCGGATTTCTCAACCAACATACATAATCAGGTTGTGCCTGCTCTTCCTTAAGCACACCCTCCTCCCAAGAATTCAGATTAATTCTGGCAACGCCCGAATCATCTACGAACAAATGATCTGTATATTCTTTTCCATTCACATCTCTCGGCTGTTGAATAATTTCCGGCAATCTGAAATTGTGCTTTGATACAATATCTCCATCCGAAACAATCGTATTGTATTGCTTGATAAAGCGTTCCTCCATATTGACCATTTTCCGGCGATATTTATCATTCAACTCATGGAACATCTTCTCAGCATAGGCCTGCAATTTTTCTGTACAATCATCATCCGCAGCATATAAAATCACATCAATCTTATATGCATTTGGATCATCCTCATCATAAAAATACCGACCATACTTATTAGCAACGCCTTCATTTCCGAGCTTACTTTCAGCCTTTCGGAACTGCCGGTCAATATCAGTATCCGTAGAAGACATAAAGTGATAGATGATATTATCATCAACACTCTGACCAAATGCATCAAAGATCTGTGTCTTCATCTCGAATTCCATGATCTGCTTTGCCATCTCATCATATTTTCCGGTTCTGCGAAGATCCATCGCATACTCACGAATCTGCTTAACAATTTCTTCCAGAACATCATCCTTGGCCTTCTCATATTTGCCAGATTGTACCAACAAACGAGCTAGCGCATAAAGGGAATTCAAATAATTGCTGATTTTTACGGAACGCACATCATAGGTCAAAAGACCAGAATCGTTGATTGCTTTCATGACGCCTTCTCGATCAATTGCCTCATTCTCTGATGAATTCACTTCAGTTCCATTAACCTCACAGAATTCTGATATGTTCGTTTGCATCTGTAAGCTATCTGCCACAGTAACACCACTTGAAGTAACTGTATTGTACACATACGTCGCCGATGTGTTCGCCCCATTATTGCTGCTTTTTGCAGTGCTTCTATTCATTTCATTGTTTGTAGCCGATTGCGTCTGCATCCCATTAGTTTCCACCTGACCACTCGGAACATAATGAGAATCTTCATGTAAAGCACTTGCATTCGAAATATTGTCATTCCCAGAGAACTGGAACATATTCATCTGTCCAGGAGTTTGCTGCGTCACATGATGTCTCTGCGTAGATGTTGTCCTCGGTCTTACCGATAAAGTATCCATTACTCTAGAATCCAACGATTCGCCATAGATATCCGCCGGAATGTCACCACCTTCTGCATCCTGAAGTGCCTGCACGACATCCTTTACTGTTCCTGCATCAAAATAAGGTAAGTACAAATGCACATCATTCAGCGTATCATCCACCTGAATATGCATCTGCATCGGTGTACGAATCATACGTCCCAGAAGCTGAGCGATATATGTAGCATCTGTTGCACGACGGAAGGACATCATTGTCTCTGCACGAGGGCAGTCCCATCCCGTTGACAGACTCTCTTTGAAAAATACAACCTTAATCCTCTTGTCTTCCGAAATTGCAGCCGGCTCTACATAGGGTACCGTCAAACCATTAACAATCAATGCCGCATTCGTCTGACCGAATGTATGAACCACTTCGCCTTCCTGGAATCGAATGTTGCAGCGTTCTTCTATCTTCTGAATGCAATCATTTAAATCTGTAGCGGACACGTTGTCGCCCGTACTGTTCTGTACCTGAATGACCAGAATCGGATTCACATAAGCATAGTGTTGTTCGAAGCAATACTGATACCAGTGCTCCCATTTATCCTTCCACTCATCTGCTGCCGCCTGCAATACTGCCATATCGCGGTTTCCAGAGTTTTCCTCCGGATATGAAATAACAATGCGATCCTTCAGAAGACCGGAAGCACGCACTTCATCTGTTGTAACCACGACAGGATAGGTCGTTGCTACGATTCCGGACACCAACACATTAAATCTGGCAATCGTTGCGGACATGCCGATCACAACAGGCATCGGCTCTAGGCCATCGTCTGGGCTTCCTTTCAAGAATTTCTGCATGATAGTCGTCGCTCTTCCTGCCTCACGCCCCTGCATACCTCGATGTGCCTCATCAATGATTATATAAAGTCTATCGCTCTTTTCTCTGGCAGTATTTGCCAATGTCTCCCAGATAGTATACTGCCTTTCGTCGCTGTGTTTTGTCAGATTAGAGTTCTTGCCCAGTTTCTGTGTGTTCAGGAAATAGATGTGTCCTTCGTCCAGCATCTCCTGATCAAAAGAATCATCGCTAATGGTCACACATTGTCCAAGCAAAATTCTATCTGCTTTTAAATCTATTTTATCCTTCGACTGCTCATTAAGTTGTGGAGAATCCGAAAGCCATACGAAAATTGCCTCCGGTTGTTCTTCATATTCCACGCCACCAAAGAAAATTTCTTCAATCAGCGATGCCATGATGATAGTTTTACCAGCGCCGGTCGGTGCAGTAAAGGAAACCACTTGATTTGCATGTGTTCTCTGATATCCATGAATGGCTTCTCCAGCCATCAAACGGAGCTGTGACAATGCCTTCTTCTGAAATGGAAATAATTCTGCTTTCATCGCTTACCTCCTTGTGTTTATCCTGAAATTATCCAAGTAATCTCTGTAAAGCTGATAGGTCTCCTTATCTTTGTAGCCTTTAATCATCTCTCGATATCCCGAATCTGAATCCGTAACGAAGTAAATCGTCTGAATCTCCGGATACTTCTTTAGTTCTTCCTCGAAAATTGAAAACTGTTTTTCATCGATCAGAATAGCAAATTGATTCTCCGGCTGTATCATCATTACTGAGTCTGCATCTATCAGTGAGGGACATGAGCCACGAGCACCAGCCTTAAGCCACAGAACCGGAATGAGTTCTGCGAGTTGATTGCCCAAAGCAACAGCATTCTTATCGAGGAAACCAAGTTTGAAAAAAACTGCGTTGGTCTTAAAGCCATCCGAAAATTTCATATTTTCAAATTCTGGATACACAGCGGTTTTTGTCTTTTTATACACTTTCCCACGAATTTTTTTCCCTGTAGATGGATCCATCACTTCACCATCAATTTCTAAATATGTTTCTAAATCACAACCATAATTTCCATGCAACGGGTTTCCGTCCACATCTATACCCTTTATTGCACAAACCGTCCTTGTCCAAGTTACATAATTAGCTATTCCTAATTTTTCCCATTCTCGATCTCCTGGATTATAACCCTTTTGAATCAAATTTCTAGCTTCCGTTTCTGACACTTCATTATTGGTAACCATAACGCATCTTCTGCTTCCGTTATCCACAGCATTTAAAAGATTTAACGCATGCAATGTAGTTCCCGAACCCGCAAAGAAGTCAATCACTAATGCTTCCTTTTTATCTGCCAAGTAAATATTTAAGGCATCAACCACGCTATATAATGACTTGGGAAAAGAAAATCTTTTGTCATTCCAAAATTTACCTATAAGCTTAGTTCCATACGCATTAGCATCATACTGATTTCCTTTCCATGCAGTAGGTCGTTGGTGTTCAGTTCCATCTGGAATCATAATTATTTTTGTTCCATCTTTTCTTTTCCCTGCAACTATATATTCGCCACTAAGTGCTTTCTGTATGCTAGGAATAGTAACATAGGTAAAATTATAAGGTTGATATTTATTATTGCTTTTTGTTACTCTTACGCAATCATTTTCAAGCGCATATCTCAAACTTTTTTCTGTCAACCCCCAATTCATATGTTTGCCGTCATCCCTTATCGGAAATACCGCAACTGCACCTTCAACCGTTTTGGAATCTGTAAGTGGTTGATCTGGCGTTAAAAAATCTCCGATTTCAACAATTTTTTCTGTTTTTTTGTCAACATATATAGGATAAAACTGTTGTGTTCCTCCCTTAATTGTTCCTCTGGCCGATTCGACATCACTTCGTCTTAAATACGGCCATCTAACTTCTTGATCACATTCTGCATTCTTTACTGAACATGTTTTTGCATTTCCCATATAAATCAATATGAGATATTCATCGACTTGAGAAAGCTTCCCTACTCTAGCCTTTCCTTTAGGATTAATAACCATATCGATAATCTGTATATAACATTCAGAAAATAATGATTCAAGCAATATTTTTAAATGGCACAATTCGATGTCATCAATTGTTATCATCATGATAGAGTTCTCTGGATTCAGCAGTTTCTTAGCTAACTTAAGTCTTTTCTCCATCATCGACAGCCACTTGCTGTGTCTATATGCATCTGTTCCATCCACATAATCATTATTATATTTCCAATCCTTCGCACCAGTATTATAGGGTGGATCAATATAAATACAATCCACTTTGCCCGCATAGAGATACTCCAACAATTGCAGTGCATGATAATTATCTGCTTCAATTAAAGTGTGCCAGAGATTACTGTCCGGGGCATTACACACACTATCTATCGGTTTCAGATACGGATAAATCGGTTCACCAAACTGAGCCACGCATACCAACTCATTTACCGGAATTTCTTCCTTCTCCTGTGTTATTTTATGATAACACGTTGCTACATCATCCTTGATGAATGCCACCTCATACATGTCACTAACTGCTCCGTTCTTCTTCGCAACCATAGAGCCGCTCTTGACTGGAATGTCATAGAGCGGTGTGCATTCCGGAAGATGTTCCTCGAACACCAATCCAAATTTTTTTGCCTTCGACAGTCTATTAATTTCTTGTTCCAGCCGAACCTTTAATGCCTCGTCCTGCACCTGCGCAAGTAAATCGTGTATTGCCGCCATGTTTCTTCCTCCTGTTTCTCCTGATTGCCAAAATATTCTCTGTCATCTTTTCTCTATCATCTCGAGTGTCCTCAAAATAGGACGCACTCTTATGTAATCGTCTTTTCCTTTATATGGTAAGCTATTTTATGATCTTCACAGAAGCGTATCACCTCTGCAGCCTTTTCATTATAAAATTTCTTATGTTCCGGATATCCGCTTGTAACTTTCCTTGAATAATTCGTCCTACCAAAGATAATCTTATCCACAAAGCTGACCGCTTCTAATATTTCTCTGAGATCCTGATTAATTAGATTCGGTGTCGGATAAGGTTCCATACTTACCCATGTTTTACAACCTTTTTCATGAAGTCTCCTTAAAGCACGCAATCTTTCCTCATATGGTGCGGCTCCTGGCTCTACTTTACTTCGATAGTTCTCATCTAGTGAAATTAATGTAATTCCATACTCATTTTGTTCCGAACATTCCGACAATACCTCCGGCAAGATTCCTTTCGTAAGAATCGTGCATTTGATACCAGCATGATTCAGCTTATTTATCGCAGCAAGACTCATCTGCTCAATCTGCGGATATTCATACATAAAAGGATCTGTTGTAAAACATAATTGAACAGACCTAATTTTATTTCGCAATCTCGGGATTTCCCTGTCTAAAAGCTCTAGGGTATTCGAAACCAAATATGGCTTCACCCATTCTTCATATGTCTTAACCTGCCCAAAACGCTTCTTCATGGAGAAGGCATAGCAAGGATACTTACATCCATGAGCACATCCCTGGACGAAGTTAATGGTATAATCCCCATACTCTACTCCCGTTTTGTAGAGCATCGATTTTCTTGTTATAAAGCCTTCTACATTTGGCATACTTAATAGCTCCTATCTGAAAAACTCATTGAACTGCGGGACGCTTTCATGTCAAAATCTCGTTTCAACACATCCTTTATTTTGTTTTTGTAATCTCTTGTTGGAAACACCGGATGTTCTCCCAAATAATTCCACACTTCATCGTTCGGCACATCAGACCGTCCTGAGAAATGTTCTTGTACATACTGGGCTGCATCTCTAAGATTATAGCAAGACTCATCCGCAGGCTCTCCAAATACAAAATTTCCATTTTCATCAAATCTCATTTGAATCGGATCATCAATGCTACCCGACTTCTTCATAGATGATTTGTCTCCGAATGTATGCCATGCTGTTGTTTTAAACAACTCAAATCCTTTGTAATGTCCTGTGCAGTGAATCAAATTATAGACTACTGCATTGTTGCTATTGAAGAAAGGAAAGCATGCAACATAATATTTATCGCCTCGTCCACTTCTCTCCCGAATAATTTTCTCAACAATCGCCTCATAAGCATTTCTATCACTACCCACAGAAATAAGCTCATCAATAGGTGTTTTATATGTATTTTCATACTTTTTAATTACATCTGGTTTCTTTGCAACTTTTGCAGCACGAATCGTATCTGAAACCATATGATTGATGATTACTTCTCCCCAATTCTGAAGAAACGGCTCCACTGCATCCCATTCTATATGAGCATCATACGGATCATATACAAGCAAGAAATTCATATCCTTAAAGTTCGAGGCAATCTCATTTCCAATTTGCCGAAGCATAGTGTTCGCATCCATTGCTTCCGTGTATATGTGGAAATTGTTCGTTTGCTTCGGCAGACGTGTTGTAAGAAGGTCTATTTTCGCATCATTCCAATCATTAAAATACAAATATGCCTGTTTGTACGGGTACGTCTGCATAGCTTCCGCGATAATGTTCGAAACTCTGAGCGGTGTTCCCTCTATTTCCTCACCCTTGTCCGTCTTATACACACCGCTATTTGACATACAATCAATGTAGACTATTCCTTTACATTTTGTATTTTGCATCAAAATCTGAATCCACGCCTTGACATACTCCGATATCAATTCGAATTTTTTGATACTGTGCGGCGGTGCCTCGCTGATTACATCATTCTTCTTTGCACTTGCCATCTGTGCCACCTTCTTTCTGGATTAAATCCATGATATCTCCAATATTACATTCCAGTGCCTTACAAACTTTCATCAAAACTTCCATGCTCACTGTCTCTCCCTTAGAGAGTTTCGTAACAGAAGTCCAGCTGATTCCCGCCTTTGCCTGAAGATCCTTTTTCTTCATATCCTTATCAATAAGTAGTTTCCAAAGTTTTTTGTAACTTACTTCCATAATGCATTCCTCTCAGTCAATTCTCAGAGTCTTTATTTTATATCTATACTTTAAATGAATATTCCGGTCTTGGTGTCCGTGCTGTCCGGTGGTTAGGAAACCGATTGGCAATTATTTAGAATACAAGAAATCTCACCAATATAAAGCCGGCTAACGCCCCCCAAAGCGGCTCTGGGCTTGACATTGGCTCAATTTCTTATGAATGGTAGTTAAGGCAATCAAAGGCGGTTTCCGTATCCGGAATGTAGGTTTCCACTGCGCCGGAATCACGGTTTCTTGATGCAAGAATATTCATTTAAAGCAACAATTTCATTATATCAACCAATCATTACCCATACAAGTAAAGTTCTCCATATTTACTGGAATTTTCACCATCAATATTTGAATAATCTCTGCTTACTATAGTATCAGTATATTTTGATTGCTTGTACCACAAAAGGCCACTCAATGCCACAAACAAATTTTATATATTATATGTCATAAAATACTATTCATATATCACCTCATCCCATGATTAGATAAGATAGATATTATTCATTTCAGTATTAATAATAATCTCAGTATTATTACCTTGTCCTTTGGACACTCCAAGCAACCAAAAAAGACATCTCTTGACCCGTAATAATTACGGTTCAGGAATGTCCTTTTTACGTTTTCCAACAGTAAGATATACACACGATGCTATTTATCCACAATCAAATCATTCCAAAATGTCTAAACGCCTGCATAATCGCATTTTCCTTCTCCGGTGTACACTGTGGCTGTCTTGCATTCTCAGATTTAGGCAAATTAAAGTTCTCACCGACATCCAATCCACACTTCTTCTTAATCTGTGCGATATACAGTGATGAAACCTTAAGTCCTGTCTCCTCCAGTACATATGCCTTTATCTGCTCATAAGTTGCTTGTCTAGCGCCTCTTAAATTCAGATAAATCCATATCCTCCAAAGAGAAGTCCACCTTCACTTTTCTACTGTCGACCATTCTCCGTTCCACTTCGGTCTGCGCTGAGCAAAGGTCCACCGGACCTTTAGCGCCCTTGGAAAGTAAGACAACTGTCTCAACGTGCATAGTCATCCCAAACTGATCCACGCCCTGGACCTTCCGGATCTCATATCCACCATCGCAGAGGATCTTCAGGTCTCTGGCAAGGGTGGCGGAGTCGCAGCTGACGTATACGATGCGTTCGGGCTGCATGCGGAGCATAGTGTTTAAGCAGGCATCATCACAGCCTTTTCGGGGTGGATCTACGACAATGACATCCGGATGGAGCATTTCATCGGAAGATGCTTCTGTGGATGCCTTTTTATAGAATTCCGGCAGGACTTCCTCTGCTTTGCCCACGAAAAACTCAGCATTTTCAATATGATTTCTCTTTGCATTCTCTCTGGCATCGTCGATGGCCTGGGGGATGATTTCCACACCGCATACCTTTTTGGCTTTGCCCGCCAGGAAGAGAGAGATGGTTCCGATACCACAGTAGAGATCCCAAACAGTCTCTTTTCCAGTCAGTCCCGCATATTCCAACGCCAGGCTGTAAAGCTTTTCGGTCTGTACGGGATTCACCTGATAGAAGGAGAGAGGAGAGATCTTGAAGGTTAATGCATCCCCGGTATAAGGGTAATTTTCTTTCTGCATGTCTCTTACGTGGATCGTATCCTCAATGGTGCTCTCACCCCAGAGGTTATGGATTTCGGTACCCATGATCACATTGGTTTTCTCGGTATTGATACTGACTGACACACTTGTCATACCTTGGATTTCTGCCAATGCTGCCAGTAATTCTCCCTGATTTGGTAAAAACTCATTCGTATTCTTCTGTACTCCGGCAGTAGGGTATGACATTTTTGTCATTTTCTTATTAATAACCAGACATACCATCAGCTGTCCACTGGTGAAGCCTTTCCGGATCAATACATGACGTACCAGACCCTTGCCGGTGACTTCGTCATAGGCAGTTACTTTATTCTTCCGCATATAGGAGAGTATGGTTTCGAGGATCTGCTGATTCTCAGAAGCACCGAGGGCGCAGTCCGTATTGGCAATAATGGTATGGGTGCGTCCAGCATAGAAACCGGTGATGACGTTACCGTCTCTGTCAGTTCCTATGGGATACTGTGCTTTATTGCGATAGTGGAAGGGTACCTCCATGCCTACAATGGGCTGCATGCATTCATCAATGTACTCTGCATCGAATCCACCGATCCGGATCAGATGATTGCGGATCTTCTGTTCCTTGAAATGCAGCTGCTCAGAGTAGGAGAGTGCCTGCAGCTGACAGCCGCCGCACTGTCTGTGATATGCACATTCCGGTTCCACACGAAAAGGAGAAGGCTGTAACACCTTCTCTAATCTGGCATAAGCGTAATGTTTTTTACTTTTTATGATCTTGGCTTCCACCTGATCGCCGATAACGGCATCTTTAATAAAGAGGGTAAAACCGTCTACTTTACCGATTCCTTCTCCGTCACTTCCCATATCCTCTATGGTCACCGTTACACAATCGTTCTTTTTAAATTCCATAAATATCCTTATGCCTTTCCGTAACCTGCAAACTTTTTTGTACTTTAGTGCCATATTCTAAAATAGCTTACGCAGGCTCTTGTTTGCGTGTGAAAAATTTTCTCAGCAAAGTTCCTCAGCGAGTTTTCCGATCTCGCTCTTGTTCTGCGCATTCATGGCAGACTTGATGCTAACTGTAGTCTCCGTAAATGTCAGATTCTTGCTTTTTTCAAACATTCCAAGGATCAGTTTGCCTGCCATGGGTGCCCAGGTGCCGTTCTCAATGATTGCCACCTTACGATTCTGGTAATTACGCTCGGTCAGACCTTCGATAAAACTGCGCATGCATGGGAAGAGGTCTCCATTATAAGTAATACCCGCCAGCACCAGTCTGTCATAGCGGAAAGCATCGGCAACAGCTTTTGCCTTATCGCATCTTGCCAGATCATACAGTACTGTTTTCTGTCCTTTTTCCTGTAAAACATCCGCCAGATACTCCGCAGCATTTCTGGTATTGCCGTAGACAGAAGCATAGGCAATCACCACTCCGGACTCTTCCGGCTGATAGGAAGACCACTTATTATATTTGTCCAGATAAAATTCTAAATTCTCCGTGAGTACCGGGCCGTGAAGAGAGCAGATGGTCTGAATGTCCAGTCCTGCCGCTTTTTTCAGAACAGCCTGTACCTGTGGACCGTATTTTCCGACGATTCCGATATAGTAACGCCGTGCCTCGTCCGCCCATTCTTCCTCTACGTCCAGAGCACCGAATTTACCGAAGCCATCTGCCGCAAACAGTATTTTCTCTGTTGCCTCATAAGTCATCATGACTTCCGGCCAATGCACCATGGGAGCATAGACAAAATGCAGGCTGTGCTGTCCAAGCTCCAGGACTCCATCATTCGCCGCAACAATGCGTTGTTCCGCAGGTAATCCCTGTTCGGCGAAAAACTCCGGGAAAAACTGTTCCATGAACTGGAATCCCTTAGCTGTGGATACCACTGTGGCTTTGGGATATTTTTTCAGAAAAGCCGGAATACTGGCGGAATGATCCGGTTCCATATGCTGTATAATGAGATAATCCGGCATTTTTCCGTCAAGAACCTGTTCCACATTGTTCAGCCATTCTTCGGTGAAAAAGCCATCCACTGTGTCCATAACAGCGATTTTTTCATCCAGGATCACATAGGAATTGTAAGACATTCCGTTCGGAACCTTATACTGTCCCTCAAACAAATCTACCTGATGATCGTTTACACCCACATATTTTACACATGCACTGATTTCCATATGTTTCCTCTCTTTCCTGTCTATTCATAGAATTTGTAGTATTTATTCTGTTATTTATTCCATTTTGGTAGCACGCAGATTGGATTCAAACAATCTGTTGTAACCCAGCCAGCCACTGTTTTCACTGTTATTTTCCAAAATTTCCTTAAATGTCTCCATTTTGGCATCCGTATCATCCGCATAATTCAGAGCTACCGCCTCGATCAGTGCCGGAACCTTGGGGGATCCGTATTCCAGTTTGCCGTGATGTGCCAGGATACAATGCTGTAATTCTGCTAACAGATTGTGAGGGAATCCGTCGATCTTAGCGGCACGTTCCCCAACCATCTGTGCGCCCATCACGATATGTCCCAATAACTGACCGTCATCGGTATAATCATTCACCGGAAATGCAGAGATCTCTTTTACTTTTCCGATATCATGACACATAGCTGCTGTCAGAAGCAGATCTCTCTGTAAAATAGGATAAGCAGAGCAGTAGTAGTCACACAGCTTGGTAACGCTTAGAGTATGCTCCAGCAGCCCGCCTACGAAACCGTGATGTACCGTCTTGGCTGCAGAAGAGTTGCAGAATTTCTTTGCGAAATCTGCATCGTCAATAAACAGATCCTGCAACAGCTGGTGCAGATAGGTGTTTTTAATACTTCCGATCAGAGTCTTTAATTCATTGTACATAGTGTCGATGCCTTTAGAGCTCACCGGCAGATAATCGGATGGATTATATTCTCCTTCATGGCAGACACGGATACGCTTCACGCTGATCTGAAGCTGCCCCTGGAAATTTGTCACATCACCGTATACCTCTATGTAATCCAGATCATCATAATCACCGATGCCCGGATTGTTCGGCTCCCATACCTTGGCGTCGATAGTTCCGGTCTTATCCTGTAAAATCACGCTTTCATAGGGTTTACCGTTCTTGGTAACAGCCTCCTGTTTATGTTTGCACAGATAAATATCAAATACTCTGTCGCCTTCTTTTAACTCTTTAATAAATTTCATATTGTTGTCCAAACCTTTCTGTCAATCTATTTCAACACCGTTAATGTGATGTCGAATTTCATCTCTTTATATTCCTGCTGTGACTGCCGCATAATCGTCAGTTCTACACTATCTCCCGGTTTCATACTGAGCAGAGAGTTCGTATACTCGTCAAAGCTGATGATCACGCGTTCACCGAATCTTGTGATGACATCTCCCTGCTGGATTCCCGCCAGCATTGCAGGAGAGTCCATTTCTACCTCTTTAATATAAGCTCCGTAAGGAACCCCAAGTTCGCTGTTAGCTTCCTCTGTGACATCCACACCCTTAAGACCCAGATAGGCGAATTTTTCTCCATTCGACATTTTCTCGATATGACGCTTCAATTCCGTAATACCGTAAGCACAAACCATATTTTTCATATCTGTGGCAGATTTGCCATTGGTAATGATACCAATGACCTGTCCCTGAAGATTGAATAATACGCCGCCTGCATTCTGACTGCCTACAATATTCGTCTGCAGAATCCGATAAGTGGTATCCGATGCCGCCGACTCACTGGCGGAAGAAGTAATGATGCCATATCCCAGTGAGCCGTTCGTACCCATGGGACGCCCCAGAGCCACCACCGGAAGTCCGGCAATATCTTTGATATTAGAAGATCCAAAAGTAGCGATCGTAATATCATTCTTCAGAAAATCTTTATTCAGAGTATCCAGTTCTACGGCGATCACTGCCAGACCTGTAGTCTCATCTTTTTCCTTCAAAGATGCATCTGCCTGGGTGCCCTCGTTGAATGTGACAATAATGTCATCTGCTTGTTTTACCGGAGAATAATCGGTTAAAATCAGTAATTGCTTGCCATTTTGCGCTATGATCACACCGGATGACTGGTTCTTGCTCTCATTTACATTATTGAACCAGTCCACATCGGATGACACTCCTGTCACAGTAACCATGGAACGGTTCATTTCTGCCACATACTGGGCAAGAGCACTGTAAATCTGTTTGTAATTATCCAGATCCAATATGATTCCAGATAACAGTTCCCGGATCTGCTCCTGTTCCATAATCTCACCAGGAACAGAAGAGGACTGACTGTTCTGATTCTCCTGCTGCATATTCTCTGCCAGCATCTGCTCCGGAGACATCTCATCCTGATCTTCGGGGAATACCACCACCTGTGGTTCCTCTTCCGGGTACAACCAATTACTGATCACCGGTTCCAAAACCAAGAAAGTGAAACAGGCCACCAGACCGAAGATCACCGCCATGGAAACCGTGATCAAAGTCCTGCGCAACAGCTTTTTCTTATTTACCGGACGTTCCTTGATCTTTTCTATCATAAAATTTTTCTCAGAAACGTCATTTTGTTCCTTCTGCTTATTTTCTTGCGAATCCGCCATAAATATGCCTCCTCTGCTGCCTACAGATACACCGGCTTTTTCTTAGGACTCTAATATCTCAATTATACAAAACTGTACCAAAAAAGGCAATAAATATGGTATAATAAGCTCACCCATAAAATCCTGCGTGACTGCTTGCAGGCAAAGCAGGATTTCTATGAGGGGAGCAAACAGACATGAGCAAGAAGGACGATAGTCCGGATTGCGAATGGATATAACGATTTCGAGAGTGCGCAGCACGAAGAAATCGTATTATTATAAGCCCGACAGCGAGGAAATGCGTAGCATTTTCGAGCTTGTACTGCGATAATCCATATTTCGAATTTCAATATTAAGGAGCCCCACATGAACACAAAAGTACTCACCACTTTAGAATATAATAAGATCATCGACCTCTTCACGGAGAAGGCCGACTCTGAGCCCGGTAAAAAGCTTTGCCGCGATCTGGTGCCTTCCACCGACCTATCTGCTATCAGAACCGCACAGCGGGAGACAAAAGACGCTTTAGCCCGTCTCTTCCGTATCGGCAGCACCTCATTTGGAAGTAACAGAGACTTAGGTTTTTCCATCCGTTCTCTGGAAATCGGCAGTTCTTTGTCCATGTCCGAATTGTTGAAGCTGGCATCCTTTTTGGATAATGTCAGCCGGATCAAAACCTATGGAAAAAAAGAACGGGAAGACCTCCCAAATGACAGCCTGGATGCCTACTTTGAGGGACTCACCCCTATGACACAGCTCGCTAATGAGATCAACCGTTGCATTCTGTCGGAAGAGGAGATGGCAGATGATGCCAGTCCTAAATTAAAAAGTATCCGCCGCTCCAAGCTGTCCACCAATGAAAAAATCCATAGCCAGCTGACTTCCATGGTAAACGGCGCTTACCGTACCTTTTTGCAGGATGCAGTCATTACCATGCGTGATAACCGCTACTGTATCCCCGTAAAAGCCGAATATAAGAGCCAGGTGAGCGGTATGGTGCATGACCAGTCCTCCACCGGTTCCACCTTTTTCATCGAGCCGGCTGCTGTCGTGAACCTGAACAACCAGTTAAAAGAACTGGATCTGCAGGAGCAGGAGGAGATTGAAGTTATTCTGGGTGATCTGAGCAGCCAGGCTGCTGTTCATACCTCAGAGCTTGCCGCGGATCAGAAGATCATGACTACGCTGGACTTTATCTTTGCCAAGGCAAAACTTGCCATGGAACAGAATGCCACAGAGCCTATTTTCAACACTGAGCATTACATCCAGATCCGTAAGGGCCGTCATCCACTGTTAGATAAGAAAAAGGCGGTTCCCATTGATGTCCGTCTGGGTAAAGATTTTGATCTGTTGGTGATCACCGGTCCCAATACCGGTGGTAAGACCGTGTCTCTGAAGACGGTTGGACTGTTTACCCTGATGGGGCAGGCGGGACTGCATATTCCGGCACTGGATCGTTCCGAACTGTCTATTTTTTCGGAAGTATACGCAGATATCGGAGATGAACAGAGTATTGAGCAGAGTTTGTCCACATTCTCTTCTCATATGACCAGAGTTGTCCACATTTTGCAGCACGCAGATGCGGATTCCCTGTGTTTATTTGATGAACTCGGTGCCGGAACAGATCCTACGGAGGGTGCCGCTCTGGCAATTGCTATCTTAAATTATCTGCATGACCGCGGCATCCGCACCATGGCTACTACGCATTATAGTGAGCTGAAAATCTACGCACTTTCCACGAATTTTGTAGAAAATGCCTGCTGTGAATTTGATGTGGAGACCCTTCGCCCCACCTACCGTCTGCTCATCGGTATTCCCGGTAAAAGTAATGCTTTCGCCATTTCTTCCAAACTCGGACTGTCCGACGAGATCATCCATGCTGCAAAAGAGCAGATCAGCAAAGAGGACGAAAGCTTTGAAGATGTCATCGCCGATCTGGAACAGAGCCGTGTGACCATTGAAAAAGAACAGCAGGAGATTGCGGAGTACAAAGAACGGATCCGTACCTTACAGGAACAGTTACAGAAGAAAAACGAAAAAATCGACCAGGCTAAAGACAAAATTCTCCGCGATGCTAATGAGAAGGCAAGAGCCATTCTCCAGGAAGCAAAGGATGTAGCCGACGAAACCATCCGTGATTTCAATAAAGCGGGCGCTTCCGCCGACATCAAGGAACTGGAGAAAAAGAGACAGAAGGTCCGTGACAAGATCAATGAGAAGAACGGAAAGCTGGCTCTTGGTAATACACAAAAGAAACCTGCTGATCAGAAGACTGTAGATCCGAAGAAACTGAAAAAAGGAGATTCCGTGAAGATCATTTCTATGAATCTCAAGGGAATCGTAAACACTCTGCCGGATGCCAGGGGCAACCTCTTCGTACAATGCGGAATTATGAGAATGCAGACGAATGTTAATGATCTCGTACCGGTAAAAGAAGAGACTATTACAGCACCTGCCCTGCAGCGTACCAACACCGGCAAGTTGAAAATGTCCAAGTCCTTCTCCGTGTCCTCCGAGATCAACCTTCTGGGATGTACGGTAGATGAAGCCATTGCAAAACTGGATAAATACCTGGATGACGCTTATCTGGCTCATCTCCCCAGTGTGAGAGTCGTACACGGAAAAGGCACCGGTGCCCTGCGCAGTGCTGTACAGTCTCACCTAAAACGTCTGAAATACGTCAAAGAATACCGGTTGGGTGAATACGGTGAAGGCGATGCCGGCGTAACCATTGTTACTTTTAAATAATAACTGACAGGAGGTCTATACTACATGGTAAGTAAACAGAAAATTCTCATCGTAGATGATGATAATAATATTGCGGAACTGATCTCCCTCTATCTGACGAAGGAATGCTTTGATACCATGATCGTCAATGACGGGGAATCCGTGATGCCGGCTATGGAGACCTTTGCTCCGAATCTGATTCTGTTGGATCTGATGCTTCCCGGCATTGACGGTTATCAGGTGTGCAGAGAGGTCCGTGCACAATACTCCGTTCCCATCATCATGCTTTCCGCAAAAGGTGAAGTCTTCGACAAAGTATTGGGACTGGAGCTGGGTGCGGATGATTATATGGAAAAACCTTTTGATTCCAAGGAACTGGTGGCCCGCGCCAAGGCAGTCCTCAGACGTTATAAGCCCTCCAATGTCCCCACAGAGAATCCTAACGACAAGTGCGTGGAATATGCGGATCTGACCATTAATCTGACCAATTATTCCGTCATCTATATGGGACACACCGTGGAAATGCCGCCGAAAGAACTGGAGCTTCTCTACTTTTTAGCATCCTCACCGAATCACGTATTCACCAGAGAACAGCTCCTGGATCAGATCTGGGGCTATGAATATATCGGTGATACCCGTACCGTGGATGTGCATATCAAGCGTCTCCGCGAGAAGATCAAGGATCATGCTAACTGGAAGATCAGCACCATCTGGGGCATCGGCTATAAATTCGAAGTACGTAATTAAGTCATACCAAAAGCAGGATTTGTTATGAAAAAAACACTTTATCTAAAATTTATACTCGCATATTTTATTTTTGGTGTATTTGGTTTCATCATTGTTACAACTTTTGTTCCCAATATGACCAAAGAACACCTGATCCGGGAAAAGGCAGAAAGTCTCTATTCCGAAGCAACCCTGATCGCCGGAACCTATGCCGGCGGATTATATACCAGTGAAACAACTTTGGAGACCGTTAAAATGCAGCTGGACTCCCTGGCGGTCTACCTGAATTCCGAGATCCGCATCATCAATCCCTCCGGACGACTGGTACTGGATACCAATAGTCCCTTAGATGTGGAGAATGTGGTAGTCATCGAGAATTTTGATTCGACCGTAACCAGCGGCTCCTACTACACTGTTGGTGATTTCTTCGGTAATTTTGATTCGGATGTACTTACTGTATTTGCCCCCATTACCTCAAACTACAAGGTAAAAGGCTATGTAGTCATTCATACCGATATGAATGATATTCAGAAATCCTGTAACAGCCTGCTGAATATTTCCTATATCACCCTGGTGATCCTGTTCCTGTTATCCCTGATCATTCTGATCTTTTTCACCGAAATCGTATATATTCCTCTGCGGAAGATCACTCATGCCACAGAGCAGTATGCTGCCGGTAATATGCATTATGAATTTCAGGTGGATAGTGAGGATGAAATCGGTTATCTGGCTTCCTGTCTGAATTATATGGCAAGCGAAATTGCCCGTTCCGAGGATGATCAGAAAAAGTTTGTAGCCAATGTATCCCACGATTTCCGTTCCCCTCTGACCTCTATAAGGGGATATCTGGAGGCCATGCTGGACGGCACAATTCCACCGGAAATGCACGAAAAATACATTACTATCGTATTGAATGAAACAGAACGACTGACGAAGCTGACCAACAGCCTTTTAACTTTGAATAATCTGAACACCAAAGGAATGCTCTTAGATAAAACAGATTTTGATATCAATCAAGTGATCCGTAATACTGCAAGTACCTTTGAGGGCACCTGTCATAACAAGTCAATTGCTATTGAGATGATCCTTACCGGCAATGAAATGTATGTCCATGCAGATATGGGCAAGATCCAGCAGGTACTCTATAATCTCATGGATAACGCCATTAAGTTCAGCCACCATGATTCGGTGATCCACATTGAGACCTCAGAGAAGAAAAATAAATTGTTTGTCTCCGTAAAAGATACAGGAATCGGTATCCCGAAAGAAGATCTGAAGCTGATTTGGGACAGATTTTACAAATCCGACCTATCCCGAGGCAAGGATAAAAAGGGAACCGGTCTGGGTCTTTCCATTGTAAAAGAGATTATCAATGCTCACGATGAACATATCAATGTGATCAGTACTCCCGGCGTTGGAAGTGAATTTATCTTCTCCCTGCCGAAATCCCATCAGGAAGACGAAGAGGATTAAGCCATACGGCCTAATCCTCTTTTTTCATCTATATAATCTATATATCCATGACACGATATAAATAACTGTTTCCCTGTTTTCCTATCCTTTCTATTGTCTCCATTTCAAATAATATATTCAATACCGTCTGTGCCAATGAGAGAGGAATATGGGCTGCTTTCGCAAAATCCTTACTGTGAAATGGTTCTTCCAGTTCATAAGGTACAAATTGCAGATAATCCTCCGGCTGTCTGATTTCCACCTCTTCGATCAGATCCGTAGGAATCCTGTCATATCTCGTGGATCCTTTTTTCTTGTCACGACTCCAACCGTTTAACAGCCGGTATTCTTCCATATTCACCAATACAAATTTAAACCGGATATTCGGATCCTTCAGGAACATTTTGATCTTATATAGTTCCTTGAATGCCTGATAAGGGGATCCCTTTTTTGGAGATTTTCTCTTTTTGCTCAGTTCTCCGCTGTTTTCATCGATCCAGATCAGCCATTTTTCATAAGGAATAGGATAGACGATGGTTACAGGATATAAGGGCAGAAAAGCCTGCAATTTTCCCCGCATGCGGTTGAACTGTCTCGTCTGGATCTCGATGATCTCACCATCCTTGTAAATATCCGCTACATAATTCTCTATGGGAATCTCCTGATGATCCTCATCCGGCTCATAATAATCCTTAAAAATAGCATGAACCGTCTTCTCTGAGAGAGTTCCGATTCCCAGTCTCTGACGGTCCACGCCTATTATTTTTCTCTTAGCTTCTTCAAAACGCTTCTGATCCATATGATCCTTATTTTTAATCAATCTCGGCATGCTTCGTATACAGAATCTTAAGCAGGATAGGAGTAGAGATACTGGATACGATGATCAGCAGAATTACCGCAGTAAAATACTCGGATCCGATCATTCCCACAGACAGTCCCTTCTGTGCCACGATCAGGGCAACCTCACCTCTGGTCATCATACCGACACCGATCTTCAGAGCATCCGGTCCCTTGAATTTGCAGATTCTTGCCATCAGACCACAACCGATGATCTTACACAGTAATGCTACAACGACGAATCCGATAGAAAATAACACAAACTCCCCGTTCAGATGATCAAAGCTGGTCTTAAGTCCGATACTTGCGAAGAAAATCGGTCCAAAGATCATATAAGAGTTAATATCCATCTTCTCGGCTATATATTCCGAATCCCGAATAGAGCACAGAATAATACCTGCCACATAAGCACCGGTAATATCCGCAATACCGAAGAATACTTCCGCTACATAAGCAAAAATAAAGCAGAGTGCCAGACCTAAAATAGGAATACGCCTTGTATGCGGATATTTGTTATCCAGATACTGGAATACTTTGAACAATACAAATCCGACACCAATTGCGAACAGGAAGAACAGAAGAGTAGAAATTACTACACTTCCGGGATTGGAATCCGGATTTTTAAATCCGATGACAAAAGTAAGTACAATAATACCAATGACATCATCGATAATAGCGGCACTCATGATCGTTGTACCGACTTTACCTTTCAGTTTTCCCAGTTCTTTCAGAGACTGCACGGTAATACTTACACTGGTAGCCGTCATAATGACACCGATAAATACAGCTTCATAGAATTTTTCAGAGCCCCAGGGTGCCACTCCGTAAAATCCCATATACAACAATGTTCCGCCTACCAAAGGAACAAATACACCCATACATGCGATCAGAAATGCCACAAAACCGGTTTTCATCAGATCCTTCAGATTTGTCTCCAGACCGGCGGAAAACATCAGCAGGATAACACCGATTTCTGCCATCTGGATCAGAAAATCCGATTGCTGTACCAGTCCCAGTACACTGGGTCCGATCAACAGACCGGCAATAATCTCACCTACCACCTGTGGTGCTTTACATTTTCTTGCAATAATACCAAATACTTTGGCAAATATAATAATAATTGCCAAATCTCTGAAAATACTATAAGATTCCATTTTTCTGCCCCTCTTTTTCAAAAATTATTAATACATTAATTGAGCACCTTTGTTATATCACAAAATTATTATCATCTGCAACACAAAAGTGCTCAATTCGCTACTTATTCATCTTCTTCGTTTTCTTCGGTAGGGAAAATCAGATTTTCTTCTGCTTCTTCCTCATCCTCAGAAACAGCTTCCTGCGCTACTTCTTCCATGGCTTCCTCAAGATTGTCGAATTCATGGTCTCCGTTGGAAAGCTTCTCACGTACCTTGGCAATCTGTGCAACCTTAACACCCTCATCCAGATTGATCAGCTTTACACCTGATGTGATTCTGCTCAAAGTGGAGATATCCTGAACACGAAGCTGTATGATAATTCCTTCCGTGGTTATCATCATAATTTCGTTATCGTCATTTACAGCCTTGGCACCTACCACATCACCGGTTTTTTCAACGATCTTGTAGCACTTTACGCCTTTACCGCCACGTTTCTGTACGGTAAATTCATCCATATTGGTACGCTTACCCATTCCATTTTCAGATACGATCAACAGGTCACTGCCCTGAGTCTGTAACTGCATACCGATGATCTCATCCCCGGGAGATAAGTTCATACCAATAACACCCATGGAAGCTCTGCCCGTAGCCCGGACATCCGTCTCCTGGAAGCGGATGCACATACCCTGTTTGGTTACCAGGAAGATTTCACTGCTGCTGTCAGTGATTTTCACCTCGATCAGCTCATCCTCTTCTCGTAAGTTAATCGCAGTCAGTCCATTCTTTCTGACATTGGAGAACTCCATCAGAGGGGTCTTCTTCACAATACCGGTCTTAGTTACCATGAACAGATTCTTATCATCACTGTATTCATGAATCGGAATCATAGCAGTGATCTTCTCACCGGGTGCCAGCTGCAGAAGATTCACAATAGCAGTACCTCTTGCTGTACGACCGGCTTCTGGGATTTCATATGCCTTCAACCTGTAAACTCTTCCCATATTGGTGAAGAAATTCAGATAATGATGTGTAGTCGTCATCAGAAGATCTTCGATATAATCCTCATCAATCGTCTGCATTCCTTTGATTCCACGACCACCGCGGTTCTGTGCTTTAAAATTATCTACGGTCATACGCTTGATATAACCAAGACTGGTCATGGCAATGATAGTATTCTCCTTCGGAATCAGATCCTCCATAGAGATATCCAGTTCATCATAGCCGATCTTACTGCGTCTGTCATCACCATATTTTTCAGCAATCGCAGTCATCTCTGTCTTGATGACACCCAATAACAGTTTTTCATCCGCCAAAATAGCCTTCAACTCCGCAATTTTTACTACCAGATCCTTATGCTCGTTCTCCAGCTTCTCTCTTTCCAGACCTGTCAGAGCACGCAGACGCATTTCTACGATTGCCTGTGCCTGGACATCGGACAGCTCAAATCTTTCCATCAGTCTTTCTTTTGCAATCTGTGCATTCTGACTGCCACGGATGATAGTAATGACTTCATCAATGAAATCCAAAGCTTTTAACAATCCCTGTAAAATATGATCTCTTTCCTCTGCTTTGTTCAGATCATATTTGGTTCTTCTGGTAACGACATCTTCCTGATGCTTCAGGTAATAAGTCAGCATATCCAGCAGATTCATAACTTTAGGCTGATTGTTGATCAGCGCCAGCATGATCACACCAAAAGTATCCTGCAGCTGTGTATGCTTGTACAGCTGATTCAGAATAACATTGGCATTGGCATCCTTACGAAGCTCAATGACCACGCGGACACCTTCACGGTTGGATTCATCACGGATATCTGTGATACCATCGATTTTCTTTAATTTTACCAGTTCGGCAATCTTGATGATCAGATTGGCCTTGTTGACCATGTAAGGCAGTTCAGTAGCAATGATCTGACTCTTGCCGTTTGGAAGTGTCTCAATATTGGTCACCGCACGGACTCTGATCTTACCGCGACCGGTACGATAGGCTTCTTCACAGCCTCTGGTACCCAGGATAAGTCCTCCGGTAGGAAAATCGGGAGCTTTTACAATGGGAAGAATCTCATCGATCGTTGTATCTCTGTCTTCTTCCACACGATTATCAATAATTTTTACGACAGCCTGTACCACTTCACGGAGATTGTGAGGCGGAATATTAGTAGCCATACCTACGGCAATACCGGTAGTACCGTTGAATAGCAGATTCGGATAACGACTGGGCAATACTACAGGCTCTTTTTCGGTATCATCAAAGTTCGGTACGAAATCTACGGTATTCTTGCCGATATCTGCCAATAATTCCATGGAAATCTTGGAAAGTCTTGCCTCGGTATAACGCATTGCTGCGGCACCGTCACCATCCATGGAACCGAAGTTACCGTGACCGTCTACGAGAGGATAACGGGTAGACCAGTCCTGTGCCATATTAACCAATGCGCCGTAGATGGAACTGTCACCATGAGGATGATATTTACCCATGGTATCACCGACAATACGGGCACTCTTACGATGCGGTTTGTCGGGACCATTGTTCAGTTCGATCATAGAATAGAGTACACGTCTCTGTACCGGCTTCAGACCATCCCTCACATCCGGAAGCGCACGGGATGCGATAACACTCATGGCATAGTCGATATAGAAAGTTTCCATTTTCTCTTTCAGATCGACTTCATGGATTTTATCAATCTCAGCCTCCGAAGGCTTATCAAAAATATCGTCGTTCATGTTTCCTCACAATCTGTCGTAAAATACGACTCTCTATTATTAAATACCGTAACTATTCAGATTCTGATTTGAAAAATAGTTGCTAGATGTCAAGATTTTTAACAAACTGAGCATTCTCTTCGATGAATTCTCTTCTGGGTTCTACCTTATCGCCCATAAGAGTAGTAAAGGTCAGATCCAGTTCGGATTCCGTCTCTTCATCGTAATTCACTCTGAGCAGAATACGTCTCTCGGGATCCATGGTGGTCTCCCAAAGCTGCTCTGCATCCATCTCACCCAATCCTTTATAACGCTGGATCTTGTTATTTTGATCACGTCCTACTTCCGTCAGAATACTGTCAAGTTCTTCGTCACTATAGGCATACCATACCTTTTTGTTCTTCTCCAGCTTATACAGAGGCGGTTTCGCCAGGAACACATGTCCCTGCTTGATCAGCTCCGGCATAAACCGATAGATGAAGGTCAGCAGAAGAGTACTGATATGTGCACCGTCTACATCGGCATCGGTCATCAGAATGATTTTGTTATAACGAAGCTTGGTAATATCAAAATCTTCATGAATGCCGGTACCAAACGCTGTGATCATTGCTTTGATCTCGGCGTTGGCATAGATTTTATCCAGTCTTGCCTTTTCTACATTCAGGATCTTACCACGTAAGGGAAGAATGGCCTGGGTTGCACGGGAACGTGCTGTCTTCGCACTTCCTCCTGCGGAGTCTCCCTCTACGATGTAGATTTCACAGTTCTTCGGATCCTTGTCAGAACAGTCTGCCAGCTTACCGGGCAGAGCCATAGTATCCAATGCGGTCTTTCTTCTGGTAAGATCTCTTGCCTTTCTGGCAGCCTCTCTGGCACGCTGTGCCAAAATAGATTTTTCACAGATTGTTTTTGCAATCTGAGGATTCTGCTCTAAGAAATAAGTCAGCTGCTCACTGACAATATTGTCAACTGCACCTCTTGCCTCACTGTTACCAAGTTTTTGCTTGGTCTGTCCTTCGAACTGGGGATCCTCAATCTTAACACTGACAATAGCAGTCAGACCTTCACGAATATCTTCACCGGACAGATTTGGTTCACTGTCTTTTAACAGCTTTGCGCTTCTGGCATAATCATTAAAAGTCTTCGTAATAGCATTTCTAAAGCCCTGTAAATGAGTACCTCCTTCAGGAGTATTGATGTTATTTACAAAGCTGAATACACTCTCGTTATAAGAATCATTGTGCTGGAAGGATACTTCCACGTACACATTGTTCTTTTCTCCTTCAAAATACAGAATATTTTCGTATAAAGGCTCCTTACTCTTATTCAAATAAGCAACAAATTCCTTGATACCACCTTCGTAGTAGAACTCAACAACTTTCTGTTTCTTACCATTTTCCAGAGTAATGGTATGTATCTTCCCGATTTTGCCGCCGGTGCGGGCTTTGGTAGATTCCTCAGAAGTAGCAAAAGCATCTGCAAACGCCTCAGAGTCATCCTTAACGGATTCTTTTGCCGCAGCATCGGAAACAGAATCATCTGAAGATGCAGAGGTATCTTTGGCATCTTCCTGTGCTCTCTGTAACAGTTCGCTGATCTGCTCATTTTCATGTTCCGCAGACATTGCCTCCAGAGAAGCTTCCTCTTCCGTACGGTTATCTCTTAAGATGATGCGCAGTCCCTTGGTCAGGAATGCCATCTCTCTGAGTCTTCTCTTCAGTACATCAAAATCATAGACCGTTGTTTCGGTAAAAATCGTATCATCCGGCAGGAAAGTAACCTTGGTACCTGTCTTTTCCATAGGGCAGGTGCCGATTTCTTTCAGTGCATAACACACATGTCCTCTCTCGTAACGCTGCTTATATACCTTGCCGCCCTGGCAGATTTCTACTTCCAGCCAGTTGGAGAGGGCATTTACAACAGACGCACCTACACCGTGCAGACCACCGGATACCTTGTATCCCCCACCGCCAAATTTACCGCCGGCATGCAGAATCGTAAATACGACTTCTACTGCGGGAATACCTGCCTTGTGATTGATACCTACAGGAATTCCTCTTCCGTTATCGATAACAGTGATAGAATTATCTTCGTTGATCGTTACATCAATGGTATCGCAGAATCCTGCCAGTGCTTCATCTACCGCATTATCAACGATCTCATACACCAGGTGATGCAGTCCTCTGCTGGATGTGGTACCAATATACATTCCCGGACGCTTTCTTACAGCTTCCAGACCTTCCAATATCTGAATCTGATCCGCGCCGTATTCATGTTCTACCGCGGTATTGTTCCTATTTTCTTCGCTCATGATTCCTCACATTCTGCCCTACAGGCTGCCAAAATTATATTCATCTGACGGAGATTCTTCTATATCCGATTTCAGACCCATATTTTCATTTACACAGGTAACTGTTCCGGCGGATACCTTGAATACTCTGTTAATTTCAAACCGGTTATTTACAAATTCTTCCAGACCGGTACAGGTAATGATCGTCTGAATATCTCCGATACTGTTCAACAGATAGTTTTGCCGGTTACTGTCCAGTTCAGACAATACATCGTCAAGTAACAGGACCGGTGTATCTTTCGTGATCCTTTTTACTAATTCGATCTCGGATAATTTTAAAGAGAGAGCAGCAGTACGCTGCTGACCCTGGGATCCGAACTTTCGTATATCCACATCACCTACCAGGAAGGAAAAGTCATCTCTGTGGGGTCCCACGGATGTCATTTTGGCCCGCATATCACGATCCTGGCTGTTTTTTAATTTTCTTTCAAATTCATCCAGCTCCACATCCGGCTCATACTGGATACGGATTTCTTCCCTGCCACCGGACAGCTTTTTATGAATCTCATAAATGATCTCATTGAGCTGTTCTACGAACAGCTTTCTGCGCTCTATAATCTTACTTCCGTAGGATACCAGCTGCATATCCCAGATAGTCAGAGTTTCCTTCAGATCCGGATTCATATACATATCCTTCAGAAGCTTATTGCGCTGATTGACGATTTTGTTGTAATGATTGAGATTATAGAGATAAAAATTGTCCAGCTGACATAATTCCATATCTACGAATCTTCTTCGCTCTGCAGGACCGTTTTTAATAATTCCAAGGTCTTCCGGTGAGAAAAATACGACATTGCAAAGTCCCAGGAGATCTGCCGCCTTCTTGATCTTCTGACCATCAATAGCAATTCCTTTGGACTTTGACTTTCTCAGATGCATGTCCACGCGGATCTCTTTTCCATCTTTTTCGAGATACGTTCTAATATGTGCCTCTTCCTTGTCAAAATTAACAATTTCTCTGTCCTTGCTTCCTTTATGCGATTTTGTGGTGGCAGCAACATAGATTGCTTCCAGGATATTCGTCTTGCCCTGCGCATTGTCTCCGTACAAAATATTGGTTCCACGGTCGAACTGCAGGACGAGCGAATCATAATTCCTGTAATCTGCCAATTCTATTGATTTGATGATCATAGTAACCTGCTTACTCTATTACGATGGTCTCGCCATCATATTCCACTTTATCTCCGGATACCAGCTTTTTGCCTCTCTGGGTCTCAGTCTGTCCGTTTACTTTTACCAGACCGTCCTGTACGGCAAATTTTGCATCTACGCCGGATTCTACTACACCGGCTGCCTTTAATGCCTGACCAAGCTTTATATAATCATCCTTCAAACGGATCGTATGCATATCTATAACCTCATTTCTAAGCTACTGTTGTAAAGTTCACGGGAAGGATCAGGTAAATATAGCTTTCCTCCATATTTTTGATGAAACAGGGAGCCTTGGGATTTACCATGTATAAATCTACTTCCTCATCATCGATAACACGAAGAGCATCGATCAGAAACTTGGGATTGAATCCGATCATCAGATCCTTACCCTGTTTCTGAATATCAATTTCTTCATTCATGCTTCCCAGAGCGGAATTGATCTTAAGCTCCATTCCGTTGTCTGTAATATTTACAATAATAGGCTTCTTGTCGCCTTCTTTTACCAGAAGAGTAGCACGATCGATACAGCTTAAGAACTCCTTTTTATTGACCTTTACTTTCGTCTCATAATCGCTGGAAAGCATCTGGTCGATCTTGAAATATTCTCCTTCGATCAGACGGGATACTACAACAGTCTTATCGAATTCAAATACAATGTGCTTTTCGGTGAAGGAGATTGTAACATCACTGTCTGCATCTCCGGGTAAAATCTTACTTACTTCATTCAGGGTCTTACCGGGTACCACTACCTTTTTGGGAGCATAACTATTCTTCATCTGAATCTTACGGATAGAGATACGATGTCCGTCCAGAGATACGATCTTGAATTCATCTCCGTTAATATCAAACAGTTCACCGGTCATTAATTTGTTATTATCATTATCAGAGATAGAGAAAATTGTCTGTCTTACCAGTTCTTTTAAAGTAAACTGACTGATCACAATGCTGTCATCTCTCTCCACTGCGGGAAGATAGGAAAAATCTTCGCCGGATTTACCAATAATAGTGAATTTTGCCTTTTCGCAGGTAATGACGGTCTTAAAAGAAGCATCTGTTTCAATGGTAATATCGCTGTCGGGAAGTTTACGCACGATTTCAAGGAATATCTTGGCATCCAGGGCAATGATACCTTTTTCTATGATCTGTCCCTCGATGGTCGTCTCAATGCCGAGTTCCATATCGTTGGCAGTAAGTTTAATTTCTCCGTTAGTAGTATCTACTAAAATACATTCCAGAATAGACATTGTAGTCTTACTGGGAACAGCTTTGGATACAATCTGTACGCCGTTTAAAAGATTTGCTTTTGAACAGACTAATTTCATGTGTGCATAACTTCCTTTCTGGTTGATTTGCGTACGCGTGGATACGCGTTATATAAAAATAATAAAAGAATTTCGTAGTCTCCTTAATAAGGGATGTTGATATGTGCATAACCAGTCTTATTATACTATTTTTCAAGGAAAAATGGAATGGAAATCTTGTGGATTTGGCAGAATAACCTAAGAATAACTCTTAGCTTATTCACACTGCATCCTATCCTTCTTGAAGCCTTGAAATCAGTTATCAACAACAATACACATTTTGTTCCCGAGATATACACATCAGGAGGGATTTATCTTTTTAGTGATAATATCTATTTTATTACGAAGTTCCTCGTTGGTCTGAATCTCTGCTGCCACTTTATTCACACCGTGGATGATGGTTGTGTGGTCCTTTTTACCCAAAAGCTTACCTATATTAGTGAAGGAAGTATCCGTTAATTCTCTGCACAGATACATAACGACCTGACGTGGTTGTACAAACTCGGAATTTCTTTTCTTGGAAGTAATATCTTCCGCCTTCACACCAAAATGCTCCGCTACTACATTAATAATGAGAGTAGGAGTGATCTCCTTGGGCTTGTTGGGATAGATAACATCCTTCAGTGCTTCTTCCGCCAGGGAGAGCGTCAGATCTACCTTATTTAATTTGGCAAAAGCAATGATCTTATTAAAAGCACCTTCCAGCTCACGAATGTTGGATTTGATATTCGTAGCAATATATTTTATGATCTCTTCATCAATCTGACGGTCATAGGTCTCAGCGTTTTTCCGTAAAATAGCCATTCTGGTCTCATAATCGGGTGGCTGAATATCTGCGATCAGACCCCATTCGAAACGGGAACGGAATCTTTCATCCAAAGTCTCCATTTCCTTAGGAGGCTTATCGGAAGACAGAATGATCTGTTTGTGGGCAGCGTGCAGGGCATTGAAAGTATGGAAGAATTCCTCCTGGGTACTTTCCTTACCTATAATAAACTGTACATCATCAACCATGAGTACATCAACATTGCGATACTTCTCACGCAGCTTGGTCATGGAAGCTGCATTACCACTACGAATAGATTCGATTACTTCATTCGTAAATTCCTCACTGGTGACGTAGAGTACCTTTTTGTCCGGATCCTGTTCTAATATAAAGTGTCCGATAGAATGCATCAAATGGGTCTTGCCCAGACCGGGACCTCCATATAAATAGAGAGGATTATAGACCTCTCCCGGAGACTCTGCTACAGCGAGAGATGCGGAATGAGCGAATTTATTGTTGCTTCCTACGACAAAAGTGTCAAATTTGTACTTAGGATTCAGATGGGCATCTTCATAATTTACACCGTAGATCTGGTTTGGAGCAGCCATTTCATTCTCTGCAGGCTCTTCCCCTTTTACATCCTTTTCCAAAATGAAGCTGATATCATAAGGATGATCAAACATCTCGGTGATGGTTACCTGAAAAAAACTCTTATATTTGGAAGAAATATAATTCAGGGCATGTGCCTGGTCCGAGGGAATGATGATACTTACTACATCATTTACCACATTGTGAAATTCTAAAGGTTCTACCCATGTATGATAAGAAATGTCAGAAAGACTGTATTCTCTTCTGACAGCTTCTTTGATAGTTGTCCAATTTTCTTTGATTGCTTCCATTGATTTCCTCCCGTGCAAGCTGACGCATGCGAAACTCCATTTCATTGTATAATAGAATTACAAATAATTCAAATGCAAGTTATGAACAGGTCATGGATAAAGTTATCCACAATCTGTTGATAAAGTTGTTCATAACTTGTAATATAAACAGGGATTGTGGATAGCGATGTGTAAATGTGGATAAAATAGTGAAATTTCAAGATATCCACATTTACTGGATACTTGTCCACTTTTACACGTGATTTACACAGAATATCCCTATGAAAAATAAAAATATCCACAAATAATCAACAAGGTGTGGATAACTCGTTTGTGGGTAAAAATGGTGTATATCTATGTGGATAACTTAATTTTAAAAAATTTTAGAATTTTAAAAAGCTCGTTTCCTCTTGATTTTTCAGCATTTTTATTGATTTTTGCTTGACATTGATGGGCTTTTACATTACAATCAATATGCTATTTTCCGAAAGGAAGGCGTATTTTTATGCGCCCAATTGTTGAAAAATATGTTTACCTTTTTATATAAGAAGGTTTAGAGAAGGAGGTGCCTTTCCATGAAGATGACATTTCAGCCTAAAAAGCGTTCCCATTCCAAGGTTCACGGTTTCAGAGCCAGAATGAGTACTCCCGGTGGAAGAAAAGTTTTAGCAGCAAGACGTGCAAAAGGAAGAAAGAAATTATCCGCATAGGTCACAGCAATGTGACCTTTTTTTCTCTTAACTTTCACGGTTGGAGGATTGCATGCAGTTTTCGGAATCATTAAAGAAAAATGAACAGTTCCGTTTTGTGTACAAGAATGGCAGATCTTATGCCAATAAGTACTTTATCATGTATGTTAAGGAAAATGGCCTTGATAAGAACAGAATCGGAATCAGTGTAAGTAAAAAAGTCGGTAATAGTGTGGTAAGACACAGGATTACACGACTGGTCAGAGAAAGTTACAGATTACATGAAAGTGTATTCAATAGTGGTTTGGATATGGTAATCATTGCAAGACCCGGTGCAGCTTCCATAGGATATGAAGAAGCGGAGAGCGCATTGTTACATCTTGCAAAACTTCATCATATTATAAAAATTTATTTTTATAATGACTAAATTAGAATCGTATATGAAAAAAATATTGATAGCCATGATAAGATTTTATCAGAAATATATTTCGCCTTATAAGGGAACCAAATGTCCTTATGTTCCCAGTTGTTCTCAATATGGTCTGGAAGCCATTGAAAAATATGGTGTGATCAAGGGAGGACTTTTGGCAGCATGGAGAATTTTGAGGTGTAATCCTTTTTCCAAGGGTGGATATGATCCGGTACCGTAAAATTTTAAATAATGGCACTTATTAGGAGGATAAATGAACGGTATTCTTTTGACACAGAATTCCACATTCATTATCGGACAGGTAGCCTGGCTTCTGGGTAAGATAATGGAAGGAATCTTCGAAGTTCTGAATATGATCGGTATTCCCAATATCGGTCTCGCAATCATCCTTTTTACAATTGTTGTTAACCTGTTGATGATGCCTCTTACCATCAAGCAGCAGAAATTCTCTAAGCTGTCTGCTAAAATGAATCCTGAGATTCAGGCGATTCAGGCAAAATACAAGAATCGTAAGGATCAGGATGCTCAGTTGGCACAGAATCAGGAAATCCAGGCAGTATATGCAAAGTATGGTGTATCTCCTACCGGCAGTTGTCTGTATATGTTGATCCAGATGCCTATTCTGTTTGCTCTGTATCGTGTAATTTATGCAATTCCTGCTTATGTCGGCAGAGTTAAGGAAGCCTTCTTCCCTCTGGTAGATAATATTATTGATACAGCCGGTGCAACGGAGCTGGTTCAGAATCTGAGCAATTCCGCTATGTACAGTAAGCAGTTCACGAATGCAGGCTTTGTAGCCGGTACTCACAGTGAATATGTACAGAATACGATCATTGACTGTCTGAACAAGGCATCTACCGCTGATTTTGCAAGTATCAGTGAGAAGTTCCCTTCTCTTGCAGCAGATGTGACCAATACGGTAAGCAAGCTGGAAGAGTATAATAATTTTTTAGGACTGAATATCGGCAACTCTCCTTCTTATGTGTTGAAGGAAGCATGGGCTAACGGAGCATGGCTTTTAGTAATCGGAGCAATTGCTATTCCGGTTCTGTCTGCTTTGACACAATGGATCAACGTAAAGCTGATGCCTCAGCAGGATACTTCTTCTAACAATGGCAATGATCAGGCGGCAGCAATGGCTTCTTCCATGAAGACTATGAATATGATCATGCCTCTGATGTCTGCATGGTTCTGTTTTACATTACCTTCTGGTCTGGGTCTGTACTGGGTTGCAGGTAGCGTTGTCAGAAGTATCCAGCAGATAGTGATCAATAAGCATATTGATAAGATGAATTTTGATGATATTATCAAGAAAAATTCTGAGAAGAGTGCGAAAAAGCTTGAAAAAATGAAGGAACAGCAGGAAAAACTGAATGCTTATGCAAGCATGAATACTAAAAATATTCAGAAGAAGGCAAATATTTCTTCTAAAATAGATAATAGTGAAGTATCTGCTGACAGCTATTCCGAAGTAAAAGAAGCAAAACCCGGAAGTATGATGTCTAAGGCTAATATGGTCAGAGACTATAACGAGAAAAACAGCCGTAAATAGAAAGTTTCCTTAATAATTGAGGAGGTAAATAATATGGACATGATCGAAGTATCTGCAAAGACAGTCAGTGATGCTATTACAGAAGCTTGCCAGAAGCTGGGTGTTACCAGTGATAAGCTGGATTATGAAGTAGTAGAAGAAGGTTCTTCCGGATTCTTAGGAATCGGAGCAAAGTCTGCTGTGATCAAAGCATCTGTTAAAAAAAGTTCTGTAGAAGAAGTTGCAAGAGTATTCTTAAAAGATGTATTCCAGGCAATGAATATGGAAGTAGTAATTGCCATTAAGTACAACGAAGAAGAGAAGAACATGGATATCGAATTAAGCGGTAATGAGATGGGTGTTCTGATCGGTAAGAGAGGACAGACACTGGATTCTCTCCAGTACCTGGTATCTCTGGTGGTGAACAAAGAATCTGAAGAGTATATTCATGTAAAGGTTGACACCGAGAATTATCGTCAGCGCAGAAAAGAAACTCTTGAGAATCTTGCCAAAAACATTGCTTATAAGGTTAAGAGAACCAAGAGAAGCATATCTCTGGAGCCCATGAATCCTTATGAGAGAAGAATTATTCATTCCGCATTGCAGAATGATAAATATGTTACCACACACAGCGAAGGTGAGGAACCTTTCCGAAGAGTTGTAGTTACTTTGAAGAAATAATCAAAGTAAAGATTACAATAATGTGATGAAAAGCCGGTATTAGAATTTCATTCTATTTACCGGCTTTATTTACAACTGCCCTTTTTTTGGAGTATAATTGTCTATATTTTAAGGAGATATACAAAAATGAAAAGCTGGTTTAAAAATAAATGGAATAAGGGAAAAATGCTTGCGGAATTAAAGCCTGCTTTATTTCTGTCTCTGACTTTTTGCTTTATGATTTTTATTTATGCTCCGCTGGAATTTTACATTAATAACAGTAATGAATTTTGGTATGATGCCTACTTATTGTTCCCTTTTATTCTCAAAGATTTCCTTTTGTTTTTTGTAATCAGTCTTATTGGTTTTACGGTAGCTTATTTTATAGCAAAGATAGTTTATGAAATTGCATTGTATGGTTATTTTGCCTGTATGATTGCTTGTTATATTCAGGGCAATTTTATGATAAAAAATCTACCGCCTCTGGATGGTACGGAAATTAATTGGACTTTGTATCGTACGGAAACTATGAAATCTACAATTATGTGGATTGCAGTAGCTGTCATTTGTCTTATTGGATTTTTCCTTTTAAAATATGATAAAATAAAGAAGCTAGTCAGTTATATCAGTATTTTTATGATATTGATGCTTGGAAGTACGATCACTGTTCTTGCTGTAAATGGTGATATTTTTACTAAAAAACAATATGAGAAATTTAATAAATTAGATCAATTTGAAATGTCTACGGATACTAATTTTATTATAGTATTGTTAGATGCTGTTGATGAAGAGTGTTTTTGGCAGGTGTGGGAACAGCATCCGGAATATAAAGAAGAAATGAGAGATTTTACTTTCTATAATAATACTATGTCCGGATATGCCTATACAGATCATTCTCTTCCTTTGATCATATCCGGAGAATGGTATGAAAATAAAGAGCCCTTTTTGGATTATCAGATTAGAATATTTAAGAATTCTCCTTTTTTTGAATATTTGAAAAAACAGGATTATACTTTAAGTTATTATGAAGATGAGTATAAGTTCGAAGTAGGCGTGATGGACGGGGCATTTAATAATCTGGCTTATACGCAGTCTTCTCTTTGGGATGCCCCTTTATTTAATAAACGTATCATTAAAATGGTTGGTATGAAATATGCTCCTTATTTGTTAAAACCGAAATGTTGGTTTAATGTTGATATGCTAAATAATCAAGAGATGACTCCAAAAGATGAAGAATTATTCTCCTGGAAAAATAAAGCATTTTATGATGATGTGAAAGAAGATGAAATAAGTTATGTGGATGGAAAAAGATTTAAACTGATTCATTTGATGGGGGCACATGTTCCTTTCTATTATGATAAGGATGTAAATGTAATAGATAATGCCAATTACTATACTTGTATTGAATCTTCTATGACAGTTACTATGGCATATCTGGATAAATTGAGAGAGGCCGGAGTATATGATAATTCAGTGATTATTGTTCTCTCGGATCATGGATATAATATAGAAGGTGATGCGATAGATACTCCACAGCGTAATGAAAATGAAACAGGTAGACAACATCCTATTTTATTTATAAAAGGATTGAATGAAAATCATGATTTTCAGGTATCCGGAGCACCCATTTCTTTTGAGGATCTGGTTGGTGCGTATTATAAATTGTTGGATGGTGCAGCATCTGATGATTGCTTTGAGTACAAAGAAGGTGATCAGCGGGAGCGCAGATATCTTCTCTATAAATATCTTGGAGAAGATCATATGGTAGAATATATGCAAACAGGTTATGCAGGTGATGAATCTACATTGATTCCCACCGGAAGAGTGTTTGATGCAAAATAGACAATAGTGAGCGTTAATATGGAAAAATATGAAAATGAAACAATTGCTGCCATTGCAACAGCGTTATCGGATTCCGGAATCGGGATTGTAAGAATTAGTGGCGAAAATGCAATATATATAATAGATAATATTTTTCGTTCTGCAGCCGGCAGGAGAATCTTGACAAAGGTACAGAGTCATACGATTCATTATGGTTACATTGTCGATTCGGATGAAAATGTAATTGATGAAGTTATGGTTGCTGTCATGAAAGCTCCGAGGAGTTATACCACGGAAGATACAGTAGAGATCAACTGTCATGGCGGTGTGTTGGTCATGCAGAAAGTATTGGAAGCGGTACTGCATGCCGGTGCCAGACTGGCGCAGCCGGGTGAATTTACAAAAAGGGCTTTTTTGAACGGTAGAATTGATCTATCCCGGGCGGAGGCTGTTATCGATGTGATTCATTCGCAGAATGAATATGCTCTTTCTTCTTCGGTAAGTCAGTTAAAGGGACAGCTTTCGAACAAAATACACACGTTGCGGGAAGATATTTTATACCAGATTGCTTTTATCGAATCTGCATTGGATGATCCGGAACATATCAGTCTGGATGGATATCCGGAGCAGCTCGCTGCAAAGGTTACTTATTTTCAACAAGAGATTGCGAAGCTTTTAGCTACAGCTGATAATGGAAGACTTATCAAAGAAGGAATATCCACCGTGATTGTAGGTAAGCCTAATGCCGGAAAATCTTCTCTGCTTAATATGCTGCTGGGAGAAGATAGGGCGATTGTTACAGAGATTGCGGGTACTACCAGAGATGCCCTGCATGAGACAATCAATCTGCATGGAATCAGTCTGAATATGATCGATACCGCCGGAATTCATGAAACACAGGATGTGGTTGAGAAGATCGGTGTGGAACGGGCCAAAAAATATGCTATGGATGCTGATCTTATTTTATATGTGGTAGATGCTTCCGGGAATATTGATGAGGACGATCAGAATATTATTTCCTTACTGGATGGCAAAAAGGCAATTATTCTTTTGAATAAATCAGATTTGGAAAATAAAATCACAGAAGAAAGTTTGAAAGAAAATCTGGCAAAAAGATTAAAACATAGCGAGGATATTCGTATCCTTCGCACTTCTACCATTGATCCCTCTTCGGAAAATTCCGGAATGGAAGAACTGGAAGAGACCATTCGGAATATGTTTTTTGAGGGTGAATTAAAACACAATAATGAATTGGTAGTTACAAACCTCAGGCATAAAGAAGCTCTTCAGGATGCTTTGCATAGTCTGCAATTGGTAGAGAGAAGTATTGAAAATGGAATGCCCGAAGATTTTTATTCTATTGATCTGACAAGTGCATATGCTTCTCTGGGCAAGATCATCGGGGAAGAAGTAGATGAAGATGTGGTCAATGAGATTTTCTCAAAATTTTGTATGGGAAAGTAATAACTAAGAGGAATAAATAACATGGAACTAAAAAAACAAGTGGATGTATGTGTGGTAGGTGCCGGTCATGCCGGATGTGAAGCTGCTCTTGCCTGTGCAAGGCTGGGACTTCAGACAGTAATATTTACGGTAAGTGTAGATAGTATTGCTTTGATGCCCTGCAATCCGAACGTCGGTGGTTCATCCAAGGGACATCTGGTAAGAGAATTGGATGCTTTGGGTGGAGAGATGGGTAAAAATATTGATAAAACTTTTATCCAGTCCAAAATGTTAAATGTCTCCAAAGGTCCTGCAGTACACTCACTGCGTGCACAGGCGGATAAAGCGGAATATTCCAGGGCAATGCGTAAAGTATTGGAAAATCAGGATAATCTGTTGATCAAACAGGCGGAAGTCTGTGAACTTCTCTGGGAGGAAACAGAAGATCATAAGAAAAAGATCACAGGTGTCAAAACCTTTACCGGAGCCATCTATGAATGTAAGGCTGTGGTCCTTTGTACCGGTACATATCTTCGTGCGAGATGTTTGTGCGGTGAATCTATTACTTATACCGGACCTAATGGATTGCAGGCAGCAAATCACCTTACGGATTCTCTGAAAGCAATGGGAATAGAAATGCGTCGTTTTAAGACAGGAACTCCTGCCAGAATGGATAAGCGTTCTCTTGATTTTTCCAAAATGGAAGAGCAGTTCGGAGATGAGAAAGTGGTTCCTTTTTCTTTTTCCACAGACCCTGAATCTGTACAGAAAGAACAGGCTTCCTGTTGGCTGACTTATACGAATAAAAATACGCATGAAATCATCCGGAATAACTTGGATCGTTCTCCAATTTATGCGGGTATTATCGAAGGAACAGGTCCCAGATATTGTCCTTCGATTGAAGATAAAGTTGTTAAATTTGCGGAAAAAGAGAGACATCAGGTATTTATTGAGCCGGAGGGGCTGCACACGAATGAAATGTATGTTGGTGGAATGTCCTCATCTCTTCCGGAAGATGTACAATTGGCTATGTACCGTACTGTTCCGGGACTGGAACACTGTGAAATCGTTAGAAATGCTTACGCAATTGAATATGACTGTATTAATGCGAAACAGTTGAATCCTTCCCTGGAATTCAAAAATATCATTGGACTGTTCAGTGGTGGACAGTTTAACGGAAGCAGTGGATACGAAGAAGCAGCTTCCCAGGGACTAATCGCCGGTATCAATGCGGCAATGTCTATTCTGCACAGAGATCCGCTGATCCTGGATCGTTCCGAAAGCTATATTGGAGTATTGATTGATGATCTGGTTACTAAAGATAACAGAGAACCTTATCGTATGATGACCTCCAGAGCGGAGTATCGTCTGTTGCTTCGTCAGGACAATGCAGATTTGCGTCTTCGTAAGAAAGGCTATGAGATAGGTCTCATCTCACAGCAGGAGTATGATGCTCTGATTGAAAAAGAAGAACTTATCGATCATGAAATTCAGAGACTGAAAAATACTTCAGTAGGTGCCAATAAAGAGATCCAGCATTTTTTGGAAGAGTGTGGCAGCTCTACTCTGAAAACGGCAGCTACTCTGGCGGAACTGATCTGCAGACCGGAGCTGGGATATGCGGCACTGGCTCCTATTGATAAGGAACGAAAACCTCTTCCTTTGGATGTTGTGGAACAGGTAGAAATTGAAATTAAATATGAAGGATATATTATCAGACAGAAACGTCAGGTTGAACAGTATCGTAAGATGGAGAAAAAATTAATTCCGGATAATCTGAATTACGATGAAGTTCCTTCCCTTCGACTGGAAGCCAGACAGAAACTGAAGGAATTCCGTCCGATTTCCGTAGGACAGGCCTCCCGTATTTCAGGAGTATCTCCTGCAGATATTTCGGTATTGTTAGTGTACCTGGAACATTATAATGTAAAAAATCATAGTTAATATGAATTCCGGAGGGATGCATGGCAGAATATAACACAGAACAATTTGAAAAAGATTGTAAGGCACTGGGTGTAACCTTAAGTGATGAACAGATCCGGCAATTTCTGAAATATTTTGAGATGCTGGTGGAGTGGAATGAGGTAATGAACCTTACCGCAATTACAGAATATGATGAAGTCATGAAGAAACATTTTGTGGATAGTATTTCTCTCTGCAAAGCTTACGATGTGACACAGAATAAAACAGTGATCGATGTTGGAACCGGAGCAGGTTTTCCGGGGCTTGCATTGAAGATTGCATTTCCGAATCTCCAGGTTACCTTATTGGATTCCCTGAATAAGAGAATCAATTTTTTAAATGAGGTGATCTCTGCTTTAGGGCTTACCGGTGTAGAGACAATTCATGGTCGTGCGGAGGATTATGCCAAGCCTGGAAAATGCAGAGAAAAATATGATCTTTGTGTATCCAGGGCAGTGGCAAATCTTTCCACATTGTCAGAATATTGCCTCCCCTATGTAAAGGTCGGCGGCAAATTTATCTCTTATAAATCTGAAAAAATAACAGAAGAGATGAATACTGCACAGCATGCTGTGAAGATACTTGGTGGAAAAATGGATGGACAGGTTGAATTTACACTTCCCGATTCGGATATTTATCGGAATCTGTTTATTATTACAAAGCAAAAGTCCACACCTGCAAAATATCCCAGAAAAGCCGGATTGCCATCCAAGGAACCTTTGTCATAAAACGAAGAGAATCCAATGTAAAAATTGTGTTAAGATTTATTTATTATTAATAAAAAGAGTTTTACACAATAATATTATTCCTATATTATAAATATAATGGAATATTTCTAAATAGAACATATGTTCTATAAGGTGATATATGAACAATAATTTAAATGTACAAAAGAATGAGTGTAATTGTAATATAGAGAATGGTAAGAAAATTATGGAGATGTTGGAGACGGAGAGAAAAAGAATTGTTTCCGAACTTCATGATACTTCCTTGCAGAATATTGCCCATTTTGTTCATATGATTGAACTGGCTTCCTTATATATTGATAAGGATCCTGCCAGAGCGAAGATGGAATTGAATTCTGTGAGTAAAGGATTGCATAATGTCATTGAAGATATCAGAAGTACTATTTTCAATCTGCGTCCTATGACATTTGATGATCTGGGATTAAAGGCTTCCTTTGAAAGATTACTGGATTTTTTGAATGCTGACAGAGACTACATAATGGATGTGGAAATCGATGATGTTTCATGTGAAACAGATGATTATTTTTGTATTACCTTATACCGTGTGGTTCAGGAATGTCTGTTAAATATTAAAAAGCATTCACAGGCTACCAGGGTATTATTCCATTGTAAAAAAACAGAGCAGCAATATGAAATTTTAATCCAAGATAATGGTAAGGGATTTACCATGGAAGAAGCGGAAGATAAAGCAAATAGTCATTTTGGATTAGCATTGATCCATGAGGGTGTCGTTCTACTGAACGGTACAATACATATAAGTTCTGAGATTGGTCAGGGAACTACGATAGATATTAAGATTCCTTTTGATTTACATTTAGCTGAAAAATAGGACAGCAAGACAAAGAATAAATATATACAAGTAAGTGAGGATATATATGAGTATAAAAGTTATGTTGGCAGATGATCATGTTCTTATGAGAGAAGGAATACGTCAATTACTGGAATTTGACGGTACTATTTCTGTGATCGCCGAAGCTAATAATGGTGTAGAATGTATGGAGCAATTACTTTCTGTCCATCCTGATATACTGCTTCTGGATATTAATATGCCTGTTATGAATGGAATAGAAGTTCTGCAGGAGATTAAGAAGAAGAACATCTCTGTTAAAATATTGGTATTAACGGTACACAATGAAGTTGAATATCTTTTAAAGGCTGTGGACATTGGCGTAGATGGTTATATCATGAAAGATGCAGAATCCGCAGAACTGAAAAAAGCCATTAATTGTATTATGCAGGGAGAAACTTATATTCAACCCAGTCTGGTACCGGCTTTGAACAGCCGACTGGTATCCAGAGATATTGACAAAGAAAAAATCAACAGTCTGACGAAGAGAGAGTTGGAAGTACTTATTGAGGTTGCTAACGGAATGTTCAATAAGGAGATTGCAACATCTCTGAATATCAGTGAGAGAACAGTAAAAAATCACATTTCTAATATTTTTAAAAAAATTGATGTATCCGATCGAACACAGGCAGCTGTGTTTGCTATCAAAAATGATCTGATTAAATTGTATTAGGTTACTGCCAACCTTTGCAGACATCTATCCACTGCAGGAAGTTTGAGTATTTTTCTAATTCAGGGATTGTTAATTCAATTGCACTGTTAGGACTTCCTGCAGCCGGAAATACAGTTTCAAATCTTTGCAAAGATTCGTCTAAGTATACTTTCACATTATCATTCACTGCAAACGGACATACACCGCCAATGGCATGACCAATAATTCTTTCTACTTCATTCCCCGGAATCATTTTTGCTTTTGCTCCGAAAAAGTGTTTGTATTTCGCATTATCGATTTTTGTATCCCCAGCAGTTACTATTAATATTGGCTGATCACCAATTAAGAAGGACATAGTTTTAGCAATACGTTTTCCTTCACATTGTAAAGCTTCCGCTGCTAATTCTACGGTTGCACTCGAAACATCAAATTCCAAAATATGATCATCCATCTGATAGGTTTTGAAATATTCTCTTACTTTATCAATAGCCATATTAATCTCCATTCCGCAGACGACTCCTTTCGTCGAAGGAATCGCAAATCAAATTTGCCACTGGCATTTCCATCCTAGCATAGATGTTAGCACAAAACAAGTTACATAGATATCCTTTTAAATTAATTTGTTCACTAGATGTAGGGGTTAATTACATAAAATGTTTCACGTGAAACATTCTATGAGCCTATATGAAAATCATACTACATAATGTTTCACGTGAAACATTACAACCCAAGATATAGTGGCTGAATTTGTGAAACATATTACAAAAGAAGCGTGAAACATAATACTTATGAAAAAAACAACAAATACACAGCCACAATATCTAGTATTTTCCTATAAATGCGAATAAAGTATCAACTTTTTGTAGTATTTTTACCTTGTAACATAGAAATGCTCATGCTATTATTATAGAGTGGTTTCACATTTACAGAATGGAGGATTCATAATGTTAGAATTCAAATATGATACACAATTATTAATTGAAGGTACCAATCTGGATGAAGATGAAATTAATGACTACATTACAGAACATTTCAAAGGTGATTGCCTGTTGGCAGTAGGAGATGAAGAGCTGATCAAGATTCATTTTCATACCAATGAGCCTTGGAAGGTTCTGGAGTATTGTGCTTCTCTCGGAGAAATCTATGATATTGTTGTAGAAGATATGGACAGACAGTCCAGAGGTTTGCACGGCTAAATCATTAAGAAAGACATGGTGAAAAAAGTATGGGTAGAATTATTGCAATAGCAAACCAGAAGGGTGGCGTAGGTAAGACAACTACGTCCATTAATTTGTCTGCATCTCTGGCTGCAAAAGGTAAAAAGGTATTAGTAATCGACACAGATCCACAGGGAAATACTACCAGTGGATTTGGTATCGAAAAAAATGAATTGGAAAATACAATTTATGAACTAATCCTGGGAGAGTGTTCTATCAGAGATTGTATTATTTCAAATATTATCAAGAATGTATCGGTAGTTCCTTCCAATGTAAATCTGGCAGCTGCTGAGATCGAACTGATCGGAGTAGATAAGAAGGAATATATATTAAAGAACGAAGTGGATTATGTTAAGGATGATTATGATTTTATTATCATTGATTGTCCTCCTTCTCTGAATATGTTAACGATTAATTCCATGACTACAGCAGACAGTGTGCTGGTTCCCATTCAATGTGAATATTATGCACTGGAAGGATTGAGCCAGTTGATCCACACTATTAATTTGGTAAAAGAGAGACTGAATCCGGATCTTAGAATTGATGGTGTTGTTTTCACTATGTACGATTCCCGTACCAATCTGTCTATGCAGGTGGTAGAAAATGTTAAACAAAATCTGAATCAAAAGGTGTATAATACATTAATTCCCCGAAATATCAGATTAGCAGAAGCTCCCAGTTATGGAATGCCTATCAATATGTATGATCCAAAATCTGCCGGAGCAGAAGCTTACATGCAGCTTGCAGAGGAAGTAATTAAGAACAAGTAATAAAATAGAGGAGAAGAACGGTATGGCAGCAAGAGGATTGGGAAAAGGTCTGGATTCTCTAATACCTAATGCATTAGGGGAGACAAAGACAAAAAAAGAAACAGCAGCAAAATCAAAGACAGAGACAACAGAGGGAGAAGAACCGCAGACCCTTGTGAAGATCACAAAGGTAGAGCCTAACAGAGAACAGCCTCGTAAAAATTTTGATGAGGATGCTCTGCAGGAGCTGGCAGATTCTATTAAGCAGTTCGGTCTGTTGCAGCCGATTTTGGTACAGGACCGCAAAGATTATTATGAAATCATTGCCGGTGAGAGAAGATGGCGTGCAGCAAAGCTGGCAGGTCTGAAGGAAGTTCCGGTTATTATCCGTAATTATACGGAACAGGAGATTGTGGAGATTTCTTTGATTGAGAATATCCAGCGTGAAGATCTGAATCCGATTGAAGAAGCACAGGCATACAAGCGACTCTTAACAGAGTTTCATCTGAAGCAGGATGAAGTTGCAGAGAGAGTATCCAAGAGCCGTGCAGCGGTTACCAACTCTATCCGACTTCTGAAACTGAACGAAGAAGTACAGCGCATGGTGGTAGATGAGATGATCAGTACCGGACATGCGAGAGCATTACTGGCAGTGGAGAATCCGGAAGAACAGTATAATCTGGCACAGCGTATTTTTGATGAAAAGTTGAGCGTACGTGATGTAGAGAAACTGGTAAAAAATTTACATAAACCTGCAAAGTCCAAAAAAGTAGATGATAAAACCATGCAGGTGATCTACCAGGATATTGAAGAAAAACTGAAACAAAAGCTTGGAAGAAAAGTAACCGTTACATCTAAGGGAGAGGGATCCGGTAAGATCGAAATTGAATTTTACAATCATGAAGATTTGGACAGACTCCTGGATGTACTGAATAAATAAGAGAGACAAGTAAAGAGAAGAGATACAAAGGAGAGTATTATGACAGGTAGTACTTTTTTAAATCAGATCGGTCTGGGTGGATTTGACTTAGGATACCTTCTGATCGGAATGACAGTGACAATCCTGCTGTTACTCATTTTTCTGATTCTGTTGATCGTGCAGATCCGGAAGACGAGTAAATTAAAAAAGAGACTGGATAAATTTCTCACCGGTAAAGACGGTACCAGTCTGGAACAGGATATTGCAGGTCTATATGAGGACAATAAATTCCTCAAGGCAAATACAGAGAAAAATAAAAAGGATATTCGTACTTTATATAAGAATATGGAATCCGCTTATCAGAAAATGGGTCTGGTAAAATACGATGCATTTAATCAGATGGGAGGACAGCTGAGTTTTTCTCTGGCACTGCTGGATGAAAATAATAATGGATTTATTATTAATTCCGTTCATAGTTCTGAGGGTTGTTATTCTTACACTAAGGAGATCAAACTCGGACAGTGTGTGATCGATCTGGGAGCTGAGGAGGCAGAAGCACTTTCCATAGCAATGGGGGAATAAAAGAGGAAGCAGCATATGAAGAGGATGAAACTGAGCGAGCTGACCGGAAACGAAATTCTTGCACAGTCATTGATGACTTGGGATTATCAGATCATTCTTCCGGAAGGCGTAGTATTAAAAAAAGAGTATATTTCTAAAATAGAAGAAATGGGTATCCTGGAGGTCTATGTAAAAGAAGACCAGGCAAATGAAATAGTAATACTTAAAAACGATATAAAAAAAACGATAAAAAATAAAGTAAAAAGTATTCTTGAGAGACACACTTATCACAATAATAAAGAACTGCAGGGACTGACCCAGGCGGCAGATGAGATTATTACGAATATACTGGATGAAAAAGAAGTCATAGAAAAAGTATTTGACATCCGGGAGAGAAGTGCAGATATCTATGAACATTCCATCAGCTTAAGTTCCATGGCAATTCTGACAGCGCTTCGGCTGAAGCTAGATAAAAGTGTGATTCATGATATCGGTGTAGGCTGTCTGTTACATGATATCGGACTCAGATATACGACTTTGGATTACGAAGATAAATCCATGGAGGATATGAAGCCGGAAGCACTGGCTGAGTATAAGAAGCATCCGGTCTACGGATATACTTCCGTCAAGGATGAGGACTGGATCTCTGATGAGGTGAAGAAGATCATTCTGTATCATCATGAGAGACTGGATGGATCTGGTTTTCCTCTCAAATTAAAAGAAGCGGAGATTCCTTTCTCTTGCCAGATCGTAATGGTATGTGATGCCTTTGATGAGATGATCTGTGGTATTGCTCAGAGACGCAGCAAAGTATATGAAGCGGTAGAATATTTAAAAAGCTTTAAAAATGTGAAATATAATGGTAAAATAGTAGACGCGTTTTTAAGTTTTACTGCAGTCTACCCCGCCGGAAGCCATGTGCTTACCAGTGACGGAGAAGAAGCAATCGTAGTATCGCAGAACAAAGATTTTCAGGATCGTCCTGTGATCCGGATTATCCGGGATAAAAACGGACAGAAATTAAAAGAAGAGAAGATACTGGATCTTGTGAAAGTTCTGAATGTGTATATTGAAAAAGGATTAGAATAATGCTGTTCAGATCAGAATGGCAGAATGGAGGAAGTCATGATAGACATTAAATTTTTAAGAGAAAATCCCGAGGTGGTCAAGGAGAACATCCGCAAAAAATTCCAGGATGAAAAGCTCTCTCTGGTAGATGAGGTGATCGCACTGGATGCCGAGAGCAGAAAGGCAAAGCAGGAAGCAGATGATCTGCGTGCATCCAGAAACCGTATTTCCAAAGAAATCGGTGCACTGATGGGTCAGGGCAAAAAGGAAGAGGCAGAAGCCAAGAAAGCAGAAGTAGCTGCCGGTGCAAAGCGTCTGGCTGAACTGGAAGCTTCCGAGACCGAACTGCAGGAGAAGATCACCAAGATCATGATGGTCATTCCCAATATCATTGATGAATCTGTGCCTATCGGTAAGGACGACAGCCAGAACGTAGAGATCGAGAAATTCGGCGAGCCCGTAGTTCCTGATTTTGAGGTTCCTTATCATGCAGATATCCTGGATCGTCTGAACGGTCTGGACAAGGAGAGCGCAGGACGTACCAGCGGTAATGGTTTCTATTATCTGATGGGTGATGCAGCAAGAATCCATTCTGCAATGATCAGCTATGCAAGAGACTTCATGATCGATAAGGGATTCACCTATTGCATTCCTCCTTTCATGATCCGCAGCAGCGTAGTAAACGGCGTTATGAGTTTCGCAGAAATGGAAGCCATGATGTATAAGATTGAAGGAGAGGATCTGTACCTGATCGGTACTTCCGAGCATTCCATGATCGGTAAGTTCAAGGGTCAGATCGTAGAAGAAAAGAGCCTGCCCATTACCATGACTTCTTATTCTCCTTGCTTCCGTAAGGAAGTAGGTTCCCATGGCATTGAGGAGAGAGGTGTATACCGTGTACACCAGTTCGAGAAGCAGGAGATGGTAGTTCTGTGTAAGCCTGAGGATTCCATGGACTGGTATAACAAGATGTGGTCCTACACCGTAGAATTCTTCCGTAGTCTGGATGTACCCGTTCGTACCCTGGAGTGTTGTAGTGGTGATCTGGCAGATCTGAAAGTAAAATCCTGCGATGTAGAAGCATGGAGTCCCAGACAGAAGAAGTATTTCGAGGTTGGTTCCTGTTCTACCCTGGGTGATGCGCAGGCAAGACGACTGGGTATCCGAACCAAGGGTGAAAATGGAACTTATCTGGTACACACACTGAACAATACCGTACTGGCTTCTCCCAGAGGACTGATCGCATTCCTGGAGAATAATGTAAATGAGGATGGCAGCGTGAACATTCCCGTAGCTCTGCGTCCTTACATGGGTGGTAAGGAGAAAGTCCTGCCTAAGAAATGATAGAATAGCTCACCCATGCGAAGCATAGAAAATTCATCTATAATAGACGACACAGATGGAAAGAAGGTGATTTTTTGCATAAATATATGAGAGCCATCGGATTCAGTGAATATACGGACCGAAAGAAATTAAAAGAATTACTGACAGACGTGATCATGAATTCCGATCATCGTGCATATACCATGAATCAGGAGGGCATCCTCCTAGGAGAATTCAGCAAAAATCACACACACACTAAGGGTACCGCAGAATCCGGTACCTTTGGTGTGGCTGTCTGTGGAGAATTTGATGATAACGATAAGTTTATCTACGAATATTATTTTCCGTATCTGACGGGAAGCGGCATTACTTCGTATGAAGATGTCTCTGTGGAACGCCATGCGGATAAGGATTCCTATGCCGGTATCTGCGATGATATCAAGGTGGGAATCTCTCTGATTTTTTATCTGCGGAATCGTATTCCGTATATCAAAGCACAAAGCACCGGAAAGTTACCAATCCGCGGTACTACACTTACCTTATCCGGATTGTCTTTGAAGGGCAGTATTCTTCTACCTATAAAAAAGGATGAAGAACAGGTCCTGCGCGTGAAAAAAGATTCTGCCAATCGTAATAAGCTCCTGGCCGCTGCCAGACAGGGAGACGAGGATGCCATTGAGACACTGACACTTGAAGATATGGATATGTATACCACCATCTCCCGGAAGATACAGAAGAACGATATTTTCAGTCTGGTGGACACCTATTTTATGCCTTACGGTGTAGAGTGCGACCAGTACTCCGTACTGGGAGAGATTACAGAGTTTCGCCTGGTGACCAATGATATTACCGGAGAAAAGGTATATATTCTTACGATTCTGTGCAATGAATTGACTTTTGATGTGTGCATTAACGAAAAAGACCTCTACGGTGAACCTCAGGTGGGACGTCGTTTTAAGGGATCTATCTGGCTGCAGGGATATATCAATTTTCCTGAGGAATAATGTTGCAAAATAACAATATTTTCGGTATACTAACAATTGTGCATATGTTCCTATAGTTAAATGGATATAACAAGCGCCTCCTAAGACATAACCATGGTTAGAGCCGTGAGTGAGTAAAAGGCGATAACTAAGAGTTCGATTTGAACTGTGGCATATAGAAATGTCGAAATAAGAAAACAGATGATTCATCACAAAAGTGATTGAGTTCATAAAGAAGGTCACCGTAACCGAAACAGGCTGAAAAGCTTGAAAATACGGCATTTGTTCTCGTAGTTAAATGGATATAACAAGCGCCTCCTAAGGTTCAATCATGGTTGAGACTTATGGAAGTTGAGAAGTGATAAGTCAGAGTTCGATTCCAACAGGGATTGCCCTGAATGTCAAAATTAGATACAATGGAAATTCATCACAAGAGTGATTGAATTCATAGATATGGCAGCCGGAGCCAAAAGAGCTGAGAAGCCCGAAAATACGGCATTTGTCTCCTTAGTTAAATGGATATAACGGGGTCCTCCTAAGACTCTATTGTAGGTTCGATTCCTATAGGAGACGCTCATTTTTAGCGG
>ERZ791635.40-NODE-40-length-96584-cov-44.3757_pt1 | contig 96584 bp, 90 predicted proteins | sample MGYA00510056_ERZ791635 | MGnify/ENA primary metagenome ERZ791635 (study PRJEB30046, sample SAMN00715187) | human gut metagenome | study: EMG produced TPA metagenomics assembly of the A metagenome-wide association study of gut microbiota in type 2...
AATGGAGTTTATATTGGTGTTGGTTATGATAACGTTATTATGCTAGTTAATAGTGCTATACTTGCTCCTGTGTTTTGGAGTTGGGTTGTTAGTCCTATTCTAAAGAAACTTGGAGTTGGTTATAAAGATATTGATAATACTATTGGTTGATATTGTATGATAATTATTAGCTAGGCTTAACTAACTGATTCAGACCTGCTCCATCCTCTACGAGGGAGTATAGCTTGCCAAATTTGGCTAGTTTTAAGCCTAGCTTATTAGTTATACACGATTGAATAAAAGTCTTACTGTAAGCCTAAAAAGTGGCTCTATGGACGTATATAAATATTTACAATATTAAATTTCAAAATAGTAAAGTTATGAGAATTATTAAGACTAAACATTTTCCTTTTGGTGGTTATAAAGCTATTAATCTTTTTGGTATTATATTTACTAAAGGTGAATTAAGTAATAAAGAACTTAATCATGAAGCTATTCATACAGAACAAATGAAAGAGATGTTATATATCTTTTTCTATATATGGTACGGTATTGAATATCTTATTATAAGACTATTTCATATTAAACAACATGATGCTTATAAAGATATAAGTTTTGAAGAAGAAGCTCATGCTTTTGATAATTATGCTAATTATATTAGTGAACGTAAACATTATACTTGGACTAAATATCTAGGTATTAATAGTTCTAAGACTGCTTAATTAAAAAAATGTTAATAATATAGTTAAACTACTTGTTATTAACAATATAATTTATATTTGTAACAAACTAAATTCTAAAGATATGGAAGATGATAAAAGAGTTAATTATAAGTTAGAAGCTATTAGCAAACTTATTAATAATCTTAAACTTAGTATTTCTGGTAATAAAGAACATGATGAGCTTGGAGAAAATAATGTTATAGTTAATCTTGATGAAATTAGTCAAAAGATTACTGAATTACATGAAATGGTTAAAGCTGAATTTGATGAATTTGAAAATCAACATAAAAGTGAATCAGATGAAACTCAAACTATTCTTAATAATCGTTTTGACGAAGTTGATGCTAAATTAGATAGTATTAAATCTGCTATTGATAGTATGAAAACTACTATTGGTAATAAACTTGATACTATTGATTCTAATATTAGTCAAGCAAATAACGATATAGTTGTTGCAATTAATGCTATGAAAGCTAGTAATGATACTAAAAACGATGCTATAATTACTGCTCTTCAAGGGCTTGTAACTAAAGTTAATCAAAATACTAATAATATTAATTCTCTTGATAGTCGAGTTGATGCTCTAGAACAAGCTTAATATGAATTTTAATTTAGTAGAAATGTATAACGGCTTGTTAAGATTTAACAAGCATATACTAAATGAACTTGCAGAAGGACTTAAACATCTACCTAATTTAGATGGAGTATCTAAAGGAGATAGTTTAATTATTAATGAACAAGGTAATCCTGCTTGGGGTTCTACTGCATTTATTCCTACTTTTGAAAATGCTGCTTATGGTATTGAATGGACTAAAGATGATAATGATATAATCAGAATTGGTAATGCTAAATTTCATAGAGAACTTCCTATTCAAAATAGGCTTAAAGGTTGTGTCTATAATGAAAAGAAAATCAGTTATTTCCTTAATCCTACGGGTTGGGCTAAACCTCTTGAAAATGGTCTTATTCCTCCTCTTGATGGAAGTGATGGCGATGTTGGGGTAAGAGTTCCAGAGTTTTATATGTGCGTTAAAGATACTGGTACTAAATATCAACTTTGGATAAGTGATTTTAATATTGATGGAACATTTACTAGAGTTCATCCTTTTATTATAAGTCATACTAAAACTATGACTAGAACTAGAGAAGATGGTAAAGAAGAAGTATTTAGTGCTTGTATTAAACATGATGATACTAGATATTTAGGAGGAAATAAAAATTCTTCTATTAATGCTACTAAATTACAAGGTAGACCTAGAACTGGTATTAATTATGATAAAGCAAATGAATTTTGTGCCAATCGTGGTGATTGGATTACAATGATTGATTATCTTGAATATTGTGCTTTACAGGCTCTTTGTTATATTGAGTATGCTAATTTTGATAATCAAGCTGCATTAAATACTAATTTAACTAGTGATGGATTTAAACAAGGAGGACTTGGTGCTGGTGTTACTAATTTAAATTGGGAAAAATGGACAGCTTTTAATGATAATAATCCTATTGTACAAACTTATTGGACTGCTGAACATAATATTGGTAATGGTAGTACAAATGGTGACCATTATTATGTAGGATTTATTACTACAGATGAAAGTAATTCAAATACTTATCCTGCTGTTTATCGTGGTATTCTAAACTTTTTTGGAGATATATATACATTTATTAGAGATGTAGTTATTGTAAATCGTAATGCAAATTATAATAGTGTTTATCTTCTTAAAAAAGGAGTTAATCATTCTGATGTTACAATAGATAATATTCAAGATAAATGTTATTTTATAGGTGACCAAGCTAATACTGATGGTGCTATTACTGAATTTGATTTTAGATTTGGTCCTTATTTCGTTCCTAATAAAGTTGGAACTAATAAAAAAGCTGACTATAATTCGAAAAGAGGTAATAATGGGCAAGATACAGATAAAGCTGTTCGTGTGCTTCTGCTTGGCGGTGGCGCTCATAACGGTTCTTGGGCTGGCTCTGGTTTCTTTTATTCTAATTGGGCTCGGTCGGCTTCTCTTGCTGATGTCGGCTTCTTTACTACGGTTAAACTTGATTAAATAAGTCCACGTGGAACTGTTGTTAGAGTAGTTGGTTAATTAATTTGTTTTCTGTTTTTGCATTTCTCGATACTACTCCTACAACAGTTTATTATAGCATTAAATATAATAAACTTAAAACATAATATATTATGACTAAAGATAAACTTAAAGATGATATTATTAGAACTATATGCTGTTTAAATAGTGATATATCTAATAAAGATAGAGAACTTCTAATTAAATTATTAAATTCTATTGTTGATTATACTAATAATACTGAACTTGAACAAGAACTTGCTCAACTTCAACAAAAATATAATGAATTAGTTACAAATATTAATAAAGTAGAAAAATTAGCTAATGAAACAAAAACGGGTCATAATTATTTATATGCTGATATTAATAATAATCTTAAGCCTAAAATAAATAGTATTGATGAAAGAGTAACTGCATTAGAAAATTCAAGTCAATCTTAATATGGCTAGTCTTAATCAATTAGTTAGTGAATTTGCTCATGCTGTTGGCAATCCTAATAGTATTCCTCTTAGACGTAATCTTCGATATGCTATTCTTCATGGTCGTAATGAACTAATTCGTAAAAGTTATGAAAATCATAAATATGTTGATAAAGGTTTGCAACAACGTATTCGTGTTTCTATTGTTAATGTTCCTGATGGTGATTTATATAATAGTCAAACTCTTGGACTTCCTGCAATTAAACGTACTAAACAAGAAGTTCCAAAACCAGTTAGACTTATTAATAACTTACCGTTCCAATCAATTAGAACTACCGGACATACTGGGATAGAAATACCATTTGCAAAAGAAGCTAGTGCTAAGTTTTATCATTATCTTGCAGGTATGTGTAATCTTCCTGTTTATGATTATATTAATGGTTATATTTATTTCTTTAGTAATAATAAAGATTGGTTTCAAAATATAGGTTCTATTATTATTGAATCCCCTTTTGAAATTCCTTATCTTGTTCCTACTGAAACTGTCGAAAAAGCTAAAGATGTAAATTATGACCCTATTGATGATGAAGCTAAATACGATGATGATGAATTTCTTATTCCTGAAGATATGATTGGAGCTCTTAAAGAGATTGTATTTAAACGTAATCTTATTGAAGTTCCTCGTCAAACAAATGAAACTCCTATTGATAATTTTGTAACTAGATAAATTATGATTAAAGATATAGATATTAGTCATTATTATAAAAAGTTTATTGAAACTTCTAATGACGATATGGCAAAATATAATAAAGAACTTGAAGTTATAAATAAGATGAAAGCTGATTGTCGTGCTTATATTAAAAGTAAAAATCAAGTTATTAAAGATGATTTAAAAATTAATCTTAATGAATATGGGTTTCAATTTCTTAATGATAATGTTGAATTAATTAATAAGTTAGAGCAATTAATTAATAATCGACTTAGTTATACAGTTGGAGAAAGACGTATTGTTCTTCTCCAACTTTTGCGTTATTGTAATTTAGCTAAAAAAGCAAATGATTATATTATTGCTCTTAAACTTGCTACAAGACGTTCTGAATTAAGTCTTACTGATTATAAGAAATACATTCATAGATATTATAGTTATGGTGTTCATAAATGTGTTCTTGAAGGCTATGCTTATCATTTTAAATATGAAATTGGTGACTTAGTTATTAATTTCTGGAGATATAGAGATAAACCTAGAGATACTTATGTTGATTGGAACGCTACTAGACTTAAGAAACAAGAAATTATTGATGCTGGTCTTAAACCTTATGATAAAGAAGAAGCAGAGATATATAAAATTCGTGGACTTAAATATGATGGTATTCCTTATGTAGTTTATAAAACTAATAAAGAGTTTTATGAAATACAACTTATTAATAATGGAACTCATAGTTATAGTGCTATTAAATTTAAGTATGCTAATTATATTAATAGAGAACTTAGAGGTAAAGATGCTAAACAACTTAATTCTGAATGTAAAACTGTTGATGATATTTTTAATCTTAAACTAGGATTAAGAAGTAAACTTCTTGTTTATCTTGAACGAGAACCTAATGCTCCATTTAAATATATTAGAAATGTTAATCAACAAAAGTATGAACGTGGAGCACATAATAATGGTAATAAAACTAGATATAAAAACTAATATTATGGCAAATAATAAAACGATTACGATAGAACATATTATTGGTAAACTTGATAATGATTTCAATCCTGATGGAAGTGATTGGATTCCTAGAGTTCCGGCTTGGTGTGTTGATGCTATGAATGAACTTAAAGTTCTTCGTAAAGTTGATAAGAAAATGAAACTAACCGTCATTAATAAGATAGCTAAAAGTAAATGTTGTCTTATTGATGACGGTCTTAAAGTATATGATAGTAATGGTTGTGAAGTACCTAGAGCTGATGGTAGTAAATATAGATGTGGTGATACTGAATCTGCTCCATCCTCTACGGGGGGTCAAGCGGAGGACGAAAGTCCGGAGCGTGCTACTAATAAAGACTATCTTGGTATGCCTGATGATTGTTGTCCTAATGGTTCTAGAACTAGAGAGGTTATTGATACTGGTAAAATAGGATGTAATCCTGTTGTTTATACACTTCATAATAATACTGAATGTCCTAGATGCCAACATGAAGTACATTCTCATTGTCAGACCCCCCGTGGAGGATATGATAAGTCAAATCATAATTATATTCTTATTGGAGGTAATACTATTGAACTTAATTTTAATGATACTTGTATAACAGTTGTTTATAAAGATATTGAAACTCAATATAGTGATAATTATCATTGTGAAGTTCCTGTTATACCTGCTAATGGTAAATTAATTCAAGGTCTTGCTTATTATTGTATGGCTCGTATGCTTATGAGAGGATATAAACATCCTGTATTTAATCTTTCTGCTAGTCAATATGGAACTAATCCTTTCTATCTATGGGAAAGTATGAAGAAAGATATTAAGACTAGTATTTTATTAGATGAACAAAGTGATGATGATAGTGGTTGGAATGAGTTCTTTTATAACTTTACTTTTCCTAAATAATTATGAATATACAAAAGAAACTTAGTCTTAATAAACATCCTGGCGATTGTGTTCCTTATTCATTAGTTGCTGCTAAAAATGTTAAAGTAAGTAATGATGGAAGGATGATTGTTAATGAAGAAGGACTTGAAGATTGTAAAGTAATCGCCAATGCTATTCATGAAGATGGTATTAATAATTTTAAAATAGTTGGTGTTATTCCTACTAGTACTGAACTTATTTTATTTATTGTTAATACTGATTCTAATAGTTCTTATATTTATAGATATAATGAACAAGCTGATAATTGTTATAGAGTAAATAGTAATTGGAAATATAATGGTGGAAAAATTAAAGGAACATATACTTATAATGTTAAAAACCATCTTATAATAGCTATTGCTGAAAGTAATGCTTCAGTTGATGTTCCTCTTAAAACTATTAATATTGATTTAGATTCTGACCGTCCTGATTCTGAAATGTCTATTATTCCTCAAATAACATTACCTACTATTAGTAATCTAAACTATGTTAGTGGTGGTGCTTATAAAGGATTTTATTTTCTATTTATTCGTTATAAAATTGATAAAACTAATTATACTAAATGGTATAGTATTGGATTTCCTATTTTTAATGATGTTATAATTCCACAAGTTATTAATAAAGTTTGTTTTAGAAAAACTAATGTTTATGAACCAAAAGATGAACCAAATGGTTATTGTTATGGTAATACTGATTCATTTAGTGATTCTAAAGATATATGTAATCAAACTTTTGAAATAAGTATTAGTGGAGGTCGTTCAGGGCTTTATCAACTTGGTTTTATTGTATGTAAAAAGGATGGTACTCAAGCATTTAGAACTGATGATTTAAGTAATAATATTTTTAAATTTAGTAGAGATATTCTTGTTGAATATAGTGTTTCTGATTTAACTACTGATTATTATAATTATTATAATGTTGGCAATATTATTAATTATAAAAATAGAGTATATATTGCTAATTATAATGAACATACTGATAATGATAATAGGACTTTAAGTAATGATAAAACATTAGAAGAAGCTGTTAAAAATATTACTATAAAACTTCGTAATAAAGCTGTTAATGCTTATTATAATGATTATACCACTGTTAATGCAGTTAGTGAAAAAGGTCCATATTTTAAAATGGCTAGCCTTCAAATTACTGGTACTGCTGATTGGCAAATTAAAGATATTAATAAAGTATTCAATAATAATCAATATCCTTTTCGTACTTTTAGAACTTTATTTAATGATACAGTTATACAAGGTATTGCAGCACATGAATATTTAAAGATTAATTATAATGCTAAAATAAAAGTAGGTAGTAGAGGTAGTCATAATCTTAAAGAATATCTTGCTTGTCATTGTTTTATTATTCCTACAAGTTATAAATATGAAAATAATCAAACTGTTTACACTATGCCAAGTACAGTTAAAATAGCTTGTTATGTTTATAACGGTGTTGGATTTACAGAAGATACTGTATTTACTAGTGGACAAGTATTATTTGGTGATACTATATTTGATATTGATAATTGTAAAATGAGAATTACTCATTCTACTATTGAACCTAGTTATGATTTTAATGAACGTAAAAAGAACGATACTCTTATTCCGGGAGAAGTATATAACTTTTTTATTCATTTTGTTGATAAATATGGTGATGCTAGTAGAGGATATAAATTGTCAAATAAAGATAAGTATATAAATAATATTGTTAATGATGGTTCTCATTGTACTATAATTACTTTTAATTGGAATAATCAAGGTAATGATAATATTCCATATTGGGCAGTTATTAGTGGAGATATTCCAATATCTACTATTAGTTCTAATGTTAAAAGATATATTGCTAATCATAAAATTGTAGTTTATACTGCTGAACCTATAAACAATCCTACTACTAATATATTACTTAATAGTTCCGGTGAACTTGAAGCTACTAATAAAGATGAACTATATACTCTTATATCTAATTACTTTATTGATTATCAAGATAAAGATAAATATAATGATTTATATGTTTATCAAGTTATAAATAGTGGTAGTTATACTCCTTGTAGTAATCAAGTAATAGGTGCTATTGGTGTTGATAATGAAGCTAAATTTGGTTATTATGAAAATATTAATGGCGATGAACTATTTAGAATACCTGATTTAATATTTGATTCTGAAGTTGTTGGTGGTGAACATACTAGAGATTTTGTGTATAATATGAATAATACTTTTAATAAGTTTTATATTCGTGCTAATATTGATACTACTTTATGGAATCAAATTAAAGAATTAGGTTATGTTGGATGGTTTATTAGTTATGAGAAAGTTGAACCTATTACTAGATATACCGGATTACTAACTAGAAAAGATTATTGTAATATAGCTAGTAATGTTACTTGGCAAGATGGTAGTTGGGGTACAAAACCCGGTTTTGTAGCGAATAATTTTACTAGTGATAAATGTTATTTATATAGTGGTCGATTTGATATTGATGATAGTATTAAATATGATTTTAATATTATTCGTATTGATGGTAAATGTAAATTTGAACCTTATAAAGAGAAACATGATGTAGTTGATATGGTAGTTAATACTACTTATCCTTATAGTTATAATATGCCAGTTATAGGTGTAATTAGCAGAAATGAATATAAACCTATTAATGATTATAAATTAGTAGTTGCTGATAGTGTTGTTGATAGTAGAGCTGGAAAAGGAACTGCTCTTGAAATGGATGATTATAAGGAATTGCTACTTGACGCTGAAACTATGTTTCTTGCAACAGTTCTTAATTGTACTAAAAATATTTATACTAGCAAAGAAAAAGAACTTGTAAGACTTAACGATGTTTGCTATAATGGTGGAACTTATTCTATTGAACATGGATATAATGGTAGAATGACTTATGATGGCGTTCTTATTTATAATGATAATGGAGTTATAATGAACGAAGGTAATTATAAATTATATACTCCTACTAATAATCAATATTATTATAGTGGTGATGAACCATGTTGGTTTGATATCCCATTCAATGTTTATGTTCAGTTTCCTCTTTATAATGATAAGTTCTTTGAAAGTAAATGTTTTAATAATGAACCTAGTAAGATAGCTTTTAGTATTAAAGAAGATACTGACAAGAAAAGTGTTGCTTTTGGTACATTTGTAGAACCTAAGAATAGTGTTGATTTATTTAAAGACCCTATTGGAAATGTTGACCAATATGTTCCTAAACTATTAACTCAATATCGTAACGATATTATTAATATTACTCGTTTTGATAAAACTATAAGACGTAGTAATGTTATTCAAGATGAAAGTGAAGTTAATGCTTGGCGAATATTTCCTATTGAAGGTTATAAAAATATTACTGAAAATAAAGGAAGTATAACTAATTTAGTTGGAATTGGATATTATCTTTTAGTTCATACTCAACATAGTATGTTTATGTTTGATATAAGTGCTGCACTTAAAACTAGAGATGAAAATGTTCAATTATATCAGCCTGATGCTTTTGAAGTTGATTATAAAGAAGTCTTTACTAGTGATAAAGGTTATGGTGGACTGCAAGATGATTTAGCATATATAGTCGGAGAATTTGGTTATATTTTTTATAATGATGATTTTCATAAACTTTATCAATTTGATGATGGTCAACTTAAAATAATGGATGAAGATATTAAATTATGGCTAGATAAATATCATCCTAATAAAGTTAGATTTGCTCATGATAAATTTAATAATCGTATTCTAATTAAATTTGATTATACTTATAATAATATTAATCCTAATACTAAAGAATCTATTATAGAATCACATAATGAAGTTATTAGTTTTAATTATAAAGTAGGTAGTTTTATTAGTTTACATGATTATTATTTTAATAATGCTTGGTCTACTAAAACTAAATGTTACTTTCAAACTGAACATAACAATGATAGACTTAACTGCCCTCTTCATGTATTTACTCATGAATATAATTATGGTAGATTTAATATTCACATGGGTGATGATAGTAGAAGTCTATATCTAGTATCTAAACAAGAAGTTGGTGATGAGCCTATATTAGTTCATAATAGTTATATTGATATTATAGTTAATGAATCTTATGAACTTATTAAATTTCTTGAATTTATTAAATATAAAGTACGTAAGATATATATTCCTATTTATAGCGATAATATTAATAATCCTGTTGATTTAAGAGAACATCCTTATGCTGGTGATATACTTCGTATATTTAATGAAGATAATGATACTGATGATATAGATATTAATATTGATAAACTTAATGAATTTAATAAGTATAAAAAACCGTGGTATGAACTAACTCAATATAACTTTAATTATTTCCGTAATGCAATTAAAGAACATCCTAATACAGTAAGTGATAAACTTCGTAGAGTATATGGTAATTATTTTGTAATTCGTTTCATATTTAATAATTCAGATAATAAGCGCATTGAATTTGAAAGTCTTGAATGTGCTCAAACTCAATTTAGAAAATTATGATACAGTATAGAGATAGACAAAGACAAAAAGCTTTTATTGGTGCTATTATTGGTGCAGCTGCTAGTATTGCTGGTGGTATAATTAAAGGTAATAAACAAAAGAAAGCTCAAGAAAAAGCCCAAGCTGAAGCTCAAGCTGCACAAGACCATAAAGATGCTTTACAAAATGCTCAAGCTTTAACTAGTGCTTATGCTAATCAAGATTACGTTGGTCAATATAATGATAAGCTTACTCTTAAATGTGGTGGTAGAGTTCGACGTAAAGCTAATTTTGGTACTGAGTTTGCTCAAGCTCTTCCAGGTTTAGGTAATCTTGCTAGTTCTATTACAGGAGTTCAAGGACTTGGTGAATTAGGTACTGCAATAGGTCAAGGTATTTCTGCTAATCAACAAATTAATGAAAATAAACGTATTGCTCAAGAAGCTGAACAACGTAAGCAACTTCAATCTGGTCAACAGCAACTTAATATTACTTCTGATAAAATGACTAATCCAATGACTATGTATCAGCGTTCTAGTTTTATTAATAAATATAAATGTGGTGGACGTAGAAAAGCATGGATTGGTGCTGCTATTGGTGCTGCTGGAAGTTTAATTGGTGGTATGTTTGGAAGTAAAGGACAACAACCAATTCAAGTTAAACAAGCTGACCAAGCTAGTTATAGTGCTCCTAAAACTGGTCTTGAACGCCCTGAATGGATTACTAATGGTACTGTTCAACAACCTGTTATGCCTCAATCAGTATATCGAGATAGGCTAAATGTATATCGCTGTGGCGGTCATAGACGCTAGTCTTTTGCTCTCTGTTGAATTATTATATATAGGTATGAACTATTAATCGACTGATAGTCTATCGTTCAGCAGAGAGCCTTAAAATCAATCAAATTATAATTTCTCATTATATTATATAAAATGCCTAGAAAAGATAAAGTTATTCATATAAGTAATTTACCTAGTACATTTAGAGGTAATGTTACTCGTAATGGAAGATTTATTCAAAATGGTATTCCTCCACTTGGTGGAGCTTATGATAAAGTTGCTAAATCTACTGGTTTAATAAGACTTGGTAATGAATTTCTCTATAATGGTGTAAACAATTTAGTATCTAAAGATAATAGAGAAAAATTAATGAATAATACTGCTGGTAGACTTATTAATTATGTTAAAGATTTTAATAAAGAATCTTTTCCTAGTGATGATGAACTTGGACCAACATTTCCATTTAATATTATTCAAACTCCTAGAAGTAATGGAAAAAAGCTTCCTCAAAAGCAATATGCTGTTGGTGGTAAAATACCAAACGTAGTTGCTGGTGGTATTGCTCAACCTCTTGGTAATAATTTCTTTTATATGAATGGAAGAAAACATAGTCAAGGTGGTATTGATATTGGGCCTAGTGATAAAACTGGTATTGAAGTAGAAGATGGTGAAGTTGTTGAAACTAATGGAAATGAACTTAAAGTTTATTCTGCACAACCTATTATTAATGGTGTTAGTCCTGCTAAATTAGTTATGGGTGGAGCTAATCCTAATAAAGTATTTAAAGCTCAAGAAGATTTTAAAGATAGAAATAGAATTAATGATGATGGTACTAAATATAAAGAAGGTGGTAAAATTTATCAAGCACCTAATGAATACAAAAGACAAATCGCTGAAAGTGGTTCGATAATTATTGGTGGTTATCCTACAATAGCTGGTAATAGAAATTATAAATTTATTAAAGGTCTAACTAAAGCTTCTAGAATAGGTAGAACTGCTACTAATTTTATTAATTTAGGTAGACAAAAAATTTATGATTTAGCTAATAAAATTGATAATACTTGGATTAATCAAGGAATTAAAGAAGTTTATAGAACAACTATTGGTAAACATGGTAGTAATCTTCCTAGAACTATTGATTATATAAATAAAAATAATATAAATGAAAATAAAAAAGCTATGGGTGGATTAAGTAGAGATAAAGATTATGGTTCTAAAAAGAAACCTTATCCTAGTGTAGCTAAAAAAGATTTTGCTGGTGGACATAGAAGTTATCCTATTCCTACAAAAGCAGATGCTGTTGACGCTTTAAGACTTGCAGGATTACATGGGCGTAGCGATGTTAAAGCTAAAGTTTATAATAAATATCCTGAACTTAGAAAAAAAGGTAATACAGGATTAATTGTAAGTATTAGTGGTAATGTTAAGAATGGATTAATTCATTCTCCATCCTCTACGGGGAGTCTACGCGATAAATTTGCTGTTGGCGGAAATCGTATTAATCGTCATGGAAGAACTTGGGAATATGATGAAAAAATTGGAGCTTATGTTCCTATAACTAATAGAACTATTAATAGAACTTCTGCTTATCCTATTAATAAATCTGCTAGAGGAGAAACTATTGTTGGTAGTGATTATACTTTTAGGAATGGTAGATGGTCTAAAAATAATACTACAAATAATAATACTAATAAATCTAATATTGATAATGGAAATCGTCGTCCTCAATATTATGCAGAACGTAGACTTCATTTATTTGAAGATGGTGCTGGTATTACTAGCGGTTTAGTTAGAGCTGGTTGGAGTCATGGAAATAACAAAGGGGTTAGTATGAATAATATTAATATTCCAAGTTTATCTGCAACTAAATCTAGCGGAAAGACCCCCCGTGGAAGACGTAGTAAATCAAGTCAATCAACTCAATCTATCTCTATTAAAACTCCTCCTACTGCTGTTTATAATCGTAATTTACCAAAAGTAGAAGCTAATATTCCAACTACTTTACCTGTTTCTACTAGTACATCTGCTAAAGGAATTACATCTTCCGATGGTAAAGGTCAAGGTAAATTTAAAAATCTTACTACTGCTGATTGGATTGGACTAGGTAGTAATGTAGCTGGTAGTTTAGCTAGTTATTTTGCTAGTAAAAGAGCTATTAATAAAATGAGAGGTCCTGGTCAACCTACTCTTATTAGCGCTAATAAACTTAAAACTAAATACAATATTAATTCTCAACTTGATAGAATTAGAGAAGATAAATTTGAAGCTTATCGTGATATTGATTCTAATACTGCTAGTAGTCGTGTTAGTTTAGCTCGTAAACAACGAGTTCGTAATGCTGCTGGCCAAGCTGCTAACGAACTTTATGGTAATAAAGAAAATATAGAAACTAATCTTATTAATCAAGATAGACGTAATCAGCAAAGTGTTCGTCAATTTAATGCTCAACAATACAATCAATATATAGATAGAAAAGCAGCATTTGATAATGGTATTAGAGAAGCTAAAGTAACTAATATTAATAATTTATTTAGTGGTATTAATGCTGGTATTCAAGATATGATTAGTAGATATGAAAATCGTAAAGCTTTAAATAATACTATTGGTGCTATGAGGGCATCTGCTCCTAATGTAGATGATAGAATTATGAGAGATGCTGGAGTTGATTATGATGAATTTATTATTCGTAAACGTAGAAAACTTGGAGGAAAACAATCATGCCGATAAATTTTTATACTCCTACTTTTAGACAACAAGTTAATCCTATTGACTTAAATGTCTTAGCTAGAACTTATAATACTCTTGAACAAGGTCATCAACAAGCTATTCAAACTAAATCTCAAATTGATGCTCAACTTGCTCAATTAGATTTAAATGAAGCTGAAGATGCTTGGCGTCAAGAACAACTTAATAAAGTTCGTAATGCTCTTACTGAAAATATGCAGTATGGTAATGCGTATTCTAGTCTTGATGATATAGTTGGAACTTATGGAGATATAACTTCAAGTCCCGGAATGATTGGTCGTTTACGTGCTCAACAAGATTATAAAGCATATATGGATAATCTTGATAAACGTACTGATTTATCTGAAGATTATAAGAATTATTATCGTGCTGTTAATAAATATAATTATCAAGATATAACTGATAAGAATGGTAATGTTATTGGTGGAAGTAAATGGACTCCTATTGATAAAGAAGTTTCTGAAATTCCTATGAATCAGATACTTAATCAAGCACTTCAATGGGCTGCTAAAGAACAAGGTGGTGGTAGTCAAACAAGATGGCTTGATGTTAACGGTAAAGTTACTGATGATATTACTAAATCTGTTACAGGAGAGATTTATTCTCATACTAAAGGTAATTGGCAAAGATTAAGTAAAGCTAAACTTGCTGAAGCTGTTAAAGCTGTTATTGAAAATACTCCTGGAGCTAAAGCTAGTCTTGAACAAGATTATAAAATTGCTAAATGGAAATATGACCAAAATGGAAATAATCCTGATATAACAGATAAAAATGGTATTCTACTTACTCCTGAACAATATCTTGCTAAACGTATTGACCCTTTCTATAATGCTGCAACTTTTTATAATCAAGATAGTAATACTACTTATGGAGAAGCATGGAAAGCTCAATTAGCTTTAGCTAAACAAGCTGGATTAGGAAGTGCAAATCAAAGAAAACAAGCTATTGATAATTTAACTTATAAAGGTACTCCTGTTCGTATTGATAATTTTATGCCTGCTCAAGCTCAAGCTGAAATTACTAGTAATAGACAATCAATAGCTGGATTACTTAACAAATATAATCCTGATATTAATATTGATTTAGTAACTGCTAATCCTAATGATATTAGAACTAGTATCATGACTAATATTACTAGCCCATCTGATAGAGCATATGCTCTAAGTTATCTTAATGATATTATTGATAATCAAGAATATATTAATAGTCTTAAAGTTGGTAAATCGCAAGATAGCATTGACGGATTTGATACATATAATTCTATTATTAGTTTAAGTGATTTGCCTAATAATAAATATTCTGATACATATAGTAAATATGTTAATCAGATATTTGGAGATAGTAGTTCTATTAGACAATACTTTAATAACGATGATATTTATAATTCGTTTATTAATGCTCTTGGCGGAGAGAAAAAAGCTGCTAGTCTTGGAATAAGATTTGGTTCTGATGGTAATGGTTATAGATATGCTGAATTACCTAAAGATTATCATAAATCTATTTATAGTTTTGGTAAAGCTGTTAAAGAAGCTGAAGATACTAGAAATCCTTTAAATGCTTTTCTTAATTCTGCTAAAACTAGATTCTTTGGTTATGGTGATAAATTTGTTAGAGTTGATTCTAATGGTGAAGAACATCATGGTGGATTGCCAACAGGTAATAAAGAACCTTATATTGGTTTAATTAATTATGTTGATTCTCTTAAATCTAAAAATGATGCTGTTCTTGATGGTGGCAAAATAACTTCTTCTACTATTGGTATTAGTGCTTTAACTCCTGAATTAGCTGAAATTAATTTTATGATGAATGCTAATCCTGAGAAAGCTAGTAAACTTTCTGCTTATAAGAAGAATAAAGAAGAACAAGCTATGATGGCTATTCGTAGTGGCATTGATTTAACTCAAGGAGAAGCTTATATTACTAGTGAAAATGGAGTATTTGAACCTATGACTTCTGAAGATAGAAAAGCTTATACAGCTTATCTTAGAAGTGCTAAAGAAAATGAAATTACTCCTACTATTGTTCGTGACCCAAAAACTGGTGATGTTGGAGTTCAAATTAATATTGCTGGTTATTACGATACAGAAGGTAAACTTAAAAGAGAACCTATTACTTTACTTGTAGGTAGTGGTGCCATTGATAGTTCTATTATTCAATCTTGGAATCAAGATACTAGTTGGAAAGCTGCTGGTAAAGTAGAAAATTATTATAATGCTAATAGACCTATTTCTCTTACTAATAATACTGCATTTACTGGAATTGATAAATTTAAATTAGTACCAAATGGTGGAGGTTTTAATTTAATTAATTCTACTAATAATCAAACTATTGGTTTAGTAAGTAAAGAAAATGCTGTTGATATTGTAGATAATTTATCTCAATGGGAACAAACTGTAACTGCTGTTAAAGCTGGTATGGCAGTAGATGAAAATGCTGTTAAAGCTATTCAACAAAATGTTGCTACTAAACTTGCTCAACTTAGTGGAAGTACAGATCCTTATGTTATTCAATATTACTATGATGAATTAACTAATAATCTATATTAATATGGATGTATTAAAGTTTCTACAAGGTGGTAACAAAACACCTAATCCTGAATATAATCCTAAAACTAAAAAGGGGGCTATACAGCCTCCTACTTTAGTTGATTACAACCCTGGCACTTCTATTAGTGACCAGGGTCGTGGTCATTTATTTAGTCGTATTGCTGGGCAATCATATAATCTTAACCAATATGATATAGATAAATATGCTCCTTATGATGTTTATGTTAATCCTGTTGATGACCCTGAAAAACTTGATAAAGAACGTGCTGTTAATCAAAGTAATTGGGAACAAGGATTAAGAATGATTGGACAGATTGGTAATGAAATTACTGTTGGTACTGCAATAGGTTTTGCTGATTTAGCTGATGCTTTCTATAATATGATTAGTGATAGTCCTAATGATTATCAATCTGAAATAAGTTCTGAACTTGAATCTTTAAAAGAATCTATTAATGAGCGTTTAGCTATATATAGAGAAAATCCTAATGCTGCTTTTGATATTGGAGATTTTGCTTGGTGGGCTAGCAATGCTCCTAGTATAGCTAATTCTTTAACTCTTATGGTTCCTAGTACTGGTCTTGCTAAAGGTGTTTCTTTATTAGGTAAAGGTATAAAGTTTAATAAATTAGCTAATAAAATGGCTAATACTATTAATATGACCCAAAAGAGTAGAGCCATTACTGGTAGAATAGCAGAAGCTACTGCTATTGGAGTTCCTTCTCGTTATCTTGAAAATTATCAAGAAGCTAGACAAACTTATAACGATATTGAAGATTATTCTAAAACTCAACTTGCTAATATGAATGATAAACAAAGAGAAGAGTTTTATAATAATAATCCTAAATATAGAGATATGTCTGATGAAGAAGTATCTAAAGATATTGCTAAAAATAGTGCTGATATTACTTTTGCAGAAGATTGGGCTAATGTTCTTTTTGATGTATGGCAAGTTTATAGTTTAAAGAACTTATGGAAAAATGCTTTAAGTGGTAATACAACTAGTTCTAGACTTAGAAATTTAAATATTGCATTTAATAGTAATATTGATGATGCTGCTGCAATTACTAATGCTTTAAGTAATAAAACTACTAAACAAGCTATTACTAGCACATTAAAAGATATAGGTAATGATATTCTTCATGGTGTTAGAGCTGAATGGACAGAAGGAGTTGAAGAAGCTATTAATTATATAGCTAGTCAAGATGGTTTATATAATGGTAAAAAAGTATTTGATAAAGATATTCCTCAACAAACTATTAAAGATTATCTTCAAGACCCAATGTTATGGGAACAAGCATTTTGGGGTGCTCTTGGTGGTATCACTTTTAGTAGTGTTATGAATAAAGCTGGAGAATTTATTAATAAACGTCTTGATAAAGATTGGACTTCTGCTGAAAAACAAAGAGAAAATGAAATTCTTGGTCGTACTGCTACTTTTCAAGCATATCAAGAAAGACTTAATAGTATAGCTAATGGTAAAAATCCATTTATAACTACTGTTGATGAAAATGGTAATCAAGTTAATCCTGATATTGTAGTTGGTACTGAAGAGGAACTTCGTAATATAGCTGAAAAAGAATATATGGATAATATTATTATTAATTCTATGAATACTGGTAATTTAGGACTTCTTGAAAGTTCTATTAATAGTAAAGAATTTAATGATAGTATTACTAATAAACTTGGATTACAACAACAAGATAGTAATGAACTTATTAATAGATTTAAAACTGAAATTAATAATCTTAAAAATGAATATAATACTACTTTAAATAAAGTTAATAGACTTGGTGGTGGATTTGAAGTTGGTCGTATTATAGCTACTCAAATGGTTCATGCTCGTAATCGTCAAGAAAATTATAATAATCTTCTTAATTGGGCTAATAATGTTTTAAATCAAGATATTACAAATAATCATATTGAAGATGTTGATATTACTTCTGCTAAAAATGGTATATATCAACATATTCTTGATAGTATTCAAAGAGATATTAAAACTATTCAAGATAATGCTGCAATTAATGATTCAGTTAAACAAGAACGTATTGCTCAATTAAATGAACGTCTAGATGCTATTAATAAACTTTATATCCCTATTGATATTGAAAATAAAAATAATATTCAATCAGCTATTCAACTTCAAAAACAATATAATGAAGTATTTAAAGATTTAGCAGAAGTTGTTAATGCTGAGATTAATGTTGAAGTTAATAAAAATCAACTTAATCTATCTGATGATAATATTAAATCTCGTATAACTTATCTTAATAACTTCTTTGATAATAGTCGTAAAAGGATTGTTAATAAAGCTATGGACGATTTACGTAATGCTTATAAACAATATGGTAAAGAATATGTTAATTCTGTTATTAAAGATGCTAATAATGGTAATAAACCTAATATAGATAAAACTATTCGAGATGCTTATGCTGCACTTGATTTAAGTTCTAAAGGTAATGAACATCTTAAAACTACATTAGAACAATTAGCTGAAATTGCAGAGATTGAAAATGATGTTAATAATGCTCCTAAAGAGGAAGAAGTTGCTCCTGTTAATCCTGATGTTAATGAAGTTAATGAAACTGATGTAGATAATACTAGTTCATCTCCATCCTCTACGGGGGGTATAGCGGAGCGAAGCGAAGCGGTTCCTAGTGAACCTGCTAATATTGAACAACCTCAATCTCAAACTGAACAACAAGTTTCTCAAGAGCCTATTAGTACTCCTAAACCTGAAGTTAATAATACTCTTCCAGATGATGATTTTGAACGTGGTCAAATAGGTACTGATTTGGTTTATGAAAGTATAGCTGATTTAGAAGATTCTTTAGGACATGAATCTACTAGTAGTGATTTACTTAATGCTAGACAGTCTTTTATTGATAAACTTAATCAAGCTGGATTTGAACAAACGGAAGCTACTGACATAGTTAATAATATTATTGATGGTCTTACAGGAGGTAGTTTATATAGTTCTGTTCAAGATGATAGCACTAGACGTTTATTACTTAATGCTACTTATGCTACTGTTACAGGTAATGAACGTAATATAGAAGCTGTTATGAATGATTTTGTTAATAGTGTTGATAGTGAAGGTAATACTAGAGGTAAAATTGTTAATGGTAAAGTCTATCTTAGTATTGGTCAATTAGTTGAATATATAGATAGTATTACAGGTAATAAAATTATTAAAAATTACTTGTTTAATCAAATAAAAAACTATCTTTACGCCAGCACTAATAATCAAGGTAAATATCGTGCTACTGATGAATCAACTATTAAAAAACTTAACGCTAGACAATTTGTTCAATATGTAGATGGTATTGCTAAAGAACGTCTTGAAAGACTTCAAGTTGAACATACTAATAATGTTAATCTTAAGTATATAGTAGAGAATGAAAATGTTAAAGCATTTACTTCTATTAAACAAGGTGATTATCTAGAAACTGAATATGATAGTAAGCTTAGACGTATTAATATACTTGCTAATGGTACAATTATTGGTTATATAGGAGTTCCAAATATTGATAAATTTGGTAATTATGATATGGTTAATCAAGGTTGGAAATATAATATTCATGCTGAAAATGGTCAAGTTATTTCTCCACTTAAAGACGCTTTAATTAGTATTCTTGATGGTGATAGATTTGACGAAGAATTTATTGGTCATTTATATGAACTTGCTGTTAAAGAAGAAGTTACACAAGAAGAACTTGTTAATCTATTTAAAGAATTTGAAATTAAATATCCTGATATAGTTAGAGATTTTACTACTCCTGCTGCAAGTTTTGATTTAGCTGGGCATCTTGTTAATCTTACTAAATATATATTTAATCAACCTTATGAGAATAGTCATGAAGCTAGTATTAATCGTTGGTTTAATAATCTTCTTAATAGTTATGACCAAGCTATTACAATAGTTAAAGGTGATTTTAAAGGTAAGATTAAAGCTGTTAATATTAAATATGGAGTTCTTAATACTATTGATGATACTAATGGTGAATGGAATGATGTACAAGAAACAGTAGTTGGTTATGATGAAAATATTAACAAACTTGGTGTAGTTGTACAAGGTCAATTATATCTTAATGGAGAAAGTAAACCTACTATTATTGAAAATCTTACTACTAATGGTATGCCTGTTATTAGTATTCCAAGTAGTGATGGTACTTCTCTATATGCTTTTTGTAAACAAGTTCCATTAAATAGTAATCTACTTAAAGGTGATGCTCGACGTATTATTAATTCTATTAAGAATGAAGTTAATAATCTTTGTAGAGATTATATTAGTGGAAAAATAAGTTTTGGTGAACTTAAACAAAGTCTTGGAGATATATTTGGAAATAATAAACTTGTTAATGGTGATAGAAATACTGGACTTCAAATTAGTATTAATCCTACTAATATAGGTTTTTATGTTAAAGGTGCACATTTTAATGGTAAAGATTATGCTTTTACTATTAATTCTGATGCTGGTAATTATAAACGTAATATTATTATTAATTCTCCTTATGTTGTTAATAGTGCTTTTAAAATAGGTAAAAGCTATGGAATTAATGCTGGTACTATTGATGAACTAGATAATGCTCTTCGTCCTGTTATTGATGAAATGTTTAACTATGCTCAATTTGCTATTAGTAAAGATTTTATTAATGATAGTACAAAAACTGATAATAAAACCAATAAATATATTTATCGTGAAAATGGTAAAACTATTATAAATATTGATGATAAAACTTATAGTTATAATAGTTATCAAGATTTTATTATTAGTAATGGTTTAGTTCGAACTAAACTAGCTAATACGAATACTGACGAAACTGCTGGTAATTGGCAAATAGATATTCATTCTAAACTTGATATTGCATACGAGCTTGAGGGTAGACCCCCCGTGGAGGATGGAGCAATACCTGAACAGCTATCAGAGTTCATGTTAGATGATACTCTTAATGCTATTAATTTTAATGCTTTTGAGTCTGCTATAACAGCTAAGAATTTAACTCGTGGACTTAAAAAGTATTTTGCTAATGACCAAACTGCTATTGATTATATTGATGCTCTTCAAAAAATTGGTATATTACCTAAAAATATTCAAGTTGTAGATAGTATTACTGATAATAACGGTAATAAAGTTAATGCTGTTTATCATCGTGATACTGATACAATTGAACTTAATCGTTATGCTATTGCAGGTCAAAGAGTTTATCGAGTTGTTAATATTATACTTCATGAAAGTTTACATAGACAACTTTATACTAAATATAATACTGAACAAGCTCTTGCTTTAGTTAAACCTATATATGATAAATTTAAATTTTGGCTTGATACTCAAGATAATTCTACTAAAGAAAGACTTAAACCTTATTTATTTGAGAACTTTAATACAAGTGAAGCTCTTGAAGAATTTTTAGTTGAAAGTATTACTAGTAATGCTCTTATGTCAGCTCTTAATGAAATAAAATATGATAATAGAAAAACTAATAAACGTAAGACTTTATTTAGTAGACTTCTTGAAGTTATTGCTGATATGTTAGGTATTAAAATTAATGAAGATAGTTTATTAGCTGCTGCTAGAGATGCTTATAAAGCTATTAAAAAAATGCCTAAACAAACAGAACAAAGTGTTATTCAAGGAACTTTTCAATTTGACGAAGAAACTATTAGTACAGAACAAATTGAAAATCCTAATGAAGATAATAGTCAAGATTATAATTATAATAATGATAATCTTAATGATGGACTTAATATGTTTAGTAGTGTTGATGATAATATAGTGAATATGGCGGAATTAACTAGCCGTTTACCAATAGACCAACAGTCCGAATTTGCCACTTTGCTTGACACAGGACGTATCAGTTTTAGCTGTATGTAGAATTAATCGAGCAAAGATAAAAGTCGCTTAAAACGAAAGAAAACAGCCTCTATGACGATGTAATAAAATTTTACTTTACATTAGTCATAGAGGTATTATTATTAATGAATTTAAACTTAAATATAAACTTATGAGTTGTGGAAATATTAAACTTGTAGGACATAATAATCTTAATAATGTTATTATTAAAGAACATGGTTCTAATAATGCTGATTATTATAGTCTTATAGCTATGGTTGAAGACCCAATCTTTAAAAAGATTATAGCTGATAGAGGTATTAATGTTAAAACTTCTGGAAGACAAGCTTATAATGCTCTTCTTGAAGCTAGAGCTATTAAACTTCGTAATATGGATGATATAGCTTCTGTTGCTGAAAAAGAAGAACGTGGTTTGTTTAGTACAATTAAAGCTAGAGATACAGCTATTACTTATATGGCTGATATTATGAATAAACTTAGTTTTAATTTTTTATATAATGGTGCTCCATTAAATTTTAATGAAATTAAAAAACGTACTAATGAAACTGTTATTAATGCTGGACTTAAACGTGCTAAGAAATTAGCCGGAAGTGATGAAGCTAAAAATAATGAACTTAATAGCTTTATTAATAATCCAAGTCCTGCTATTAAAATTAATGGTCTTGGAGCATTTCTTCGTAAATATGGTGATGCTCAAGATTTTAATTATGGTGCATTACTACGTTCATTAACTAATACTGAATTTAATGAAGCTCTTTTTAATAATAAAAATGTAGCTAAACTTATTAAACGAGATGAATTATATCAAACTACTGATTATGAAGAATTAGGCGGTTATCTTGATGAAACTTCTACTGAAGGTGATGAAAATAGTATAGATGATGGTATTGATTTAATGACTCAACTTTGGAATTTAAGTATTGGTGAAGTTAAAGATTTTAATAAACACGTAGAAGAAATTATTAAATATCATCTTGCAAGTTTACCTAAACTTACTGCTGCTTCTCAACTTGATAATGGAAGTTATCCTTTTGATACTAATAATGAATTAGGGGTTGTTACTTTTTCTGATGCTAATTATTTATCTAAAATATTATATGCTAGTGCTGATACTAGTAATGTAGATAATTTTATAGCTAGTCTTAAACGTATATCTGAAACTATTCCAAATTGTGAATGTTTAATTCAATTACATGATTTACTTAGCAAAAATAAAGTATTTGCTAATAAATATATGATGGTTTTTAATAAACCTATTATATCTAAAATTGAAACTTATATTCAAACTGATTCTGCTGGTAATAGTTATGTTCGTGCTCGTGTAACTAATCCTAATACTGATTCACGTACTATTTTACAGAATACTTTTTATAATAATGTTAAGAATAATATTATTACTAATCGTGTTCCTGCTGCTCGTGAAAAGTTTCGTATATATGATAGATATAAAAATACTCCTCATGCCAATCTTTATTTATATGATGCTTTTAAAGAAATATTTCCAGATATTAATCAAGCTAGTTTTAATTTAGCTATTGCTAAGATTAGTCGTGTTGCTATGGCTAATAATCTTATTAACTTTGCTAATGTTATTAATCGTACAGTTGAAAACTATAATAAATATGTAGAAGCACTTAAAAAGGATAAAGAAACTAAAATGCCTGATAGTTTTATTAATAGAGGTGATACTTCTATTATATATCAAATGGCTGATGTCTTTAAAGATATTATTTATATTCCTGTTGAACTTAATTCTCGTAATCCTGAAGGTAATTTAAGTTCTGATGTTATTAATAGAAGTTTTATTACTAATATTGCTAAAATAATCAATGATGATAAATCTACTGTTGAAGAGCAAAACGCTATGGTTGAAGCTTATGCTAAACAAAAGTTTGCTAGTCATCAATATGATTATAGTAATTTACTTCTTGAACATAGAGATAGTAATGGTAATATAATTAATTATGGATTATTTAGAAGAGTTGGAAATGGAACTCCTAAACTTACTGAATATGCTCGTAGTATGTTTAAGACTTCTCTTCTTAATGGTATTAGTGAATTAGATAATAACAATAATGATTTATATCGTAGTATGAGTGATGGTGATTATTTAATTACTGCTATGGGATTATTTATGACTGATATTAATAATTCTGAAACTCTTACTGCTAATTATTTACTTCCTATACCTAGTGATGCTCCTAAAAACTTTACTATTACTGCTCCTAGATATAGTCTTGCTGGATTACGTAGTCAACTAGAAGATGGAACTAAAATTATAAATAGAGAACATCCATTATTTAAACAGTGTTATAATATAGTTATTCAAGAACTTACTAATATGGCTCAAGCTGTTAATGTAATGTTTAAAACTAATGCTAATGGTAATCCTATTTTAACTAATGGAGATTTTGAATTTAGTGATACTTATAATAATAAACCTGAACATTTTTATAATCAATACCATAAAGATGGAAAAGGTAATGTATTTACTACTAAAGATGGACACAAAGTTTTAGCTGGTAGAGTATTTAGTTTTAAACGTTTAGTTAGTAAAATTACTCCTAATAGTAATGGAGCATTTAATGAACTAATTGGATATGGTAAGACTATTGACATCCTCTACGGGGGGTCTACACGTGGGCTTAGCTATGTTAATAATCAAGTAGTTCTTAATGGAGAACAACGTATTGCTCTTGAAGATGCTGTTGCTGATTGGTTAAATGAATATATAACTAATGGTTATAAAGAACTTAAAAATAAATATGGTACATTTATTGATGATAGAATTAATAATGAATCTTTAGCTGAATTTCTAGTTAATGATTATCTTGTTAGAGATAGTATGTACGATATGTATGGTGGTGACCAAAGTTTTTATAAGAATGGTCAAGCTATTCTAAAACGTATTAAAGAAGTACAAGCTAGTGGTAATCCTTTTGGTAATACAAACTTTACTAAAAATGATTTAGATATAGCTACTAATTTATATGATGTAACAATTAATGGTAATGCTGTTACTGTTCCTTATACAGTTAATGGAGTTGTTAAACGTAAAAAAGTAGTTTTACAAGATAAATTTAGAGGTGTTACTATTTATAATACTTTTAAATCTTCTGATAAAGTTGTTATTGATAGACTTGATGACCAACTTAAAAAAGCTGGACTTGATAAAAAAGACAGAGAACGAATACTAGAACCATTTAAAGGAGGAGTTAATGCTAATGATGCCCAATCTTATATTACTCTTGAAGAATGGATTCGTCGTATTACTGCTGCTGGAGAGTTAGATAAATATGCTGGACTTATTAAGAGTCTTACAGATGACACTCCGATTGATAAAATTGATTGGAATAAATTTGCTAATAAAGTTCAAATTCAAAAGAATTTCTATTATGATTTATATTATGATACTACTGTTGGTATTGAAGTTCCTAGACAAGTAAAGAATGCTGAGTTTGTTCTTATTCCTAAACTTATTAAAGGAACAGAACTTGAAAAAGTTTATAATATAATGACTAATAGAGGTATTCATCAGCTTAATACTGTTGAAACTGTTAAAGTTGCACAACATAACAGAATGACACTTTGGAATAATGATGGTGTTTTAACTGATGAAGCTCTTAAAGAATTTGATAATAATGTATTTGATAATTCTGAATTATTTAGTTATAATTATCTTTATCGTCAGCAAGAAGTTCCTCAACATATGGTTGATGCTAGTAATAAAGCTGCTATTCAGATTATGAAGAAAATGCTTGATAATCTTCCTAATAAACCTGAACTTAATGACCTTAAAAGTAAAGTATTTAATAATTATGTAGCTAATATTAGAAATAGTTTTGAAAAAACTTGTGCTGAACTTGGTATTGGATTGGATGATAATGGTCATATTGATTTAAATTCTAATGGCACTATTAGAAATCTTAATCGTTTTGTATTTTTTGATAGATTTAAAGAAAATGCTCAACAACAAGGAGTTGAAAAAGCTCTTCTTGAATTTTTTGATTTAGATAGTGCTGGATTTAATAATCTTCCTTTATTCTTATCTAATATTAGTAGTAAACTTGAAAGTATTGCTAATAGTTATTTTAATACTAATATTACTAGACAACTTATTAGTGGTTGGCATGCTGCTCAGCTATCTGATTTTGGATTTAAAGTTGATAAACAAACTCAAACAGATAGTAAACTTCAATATAAGAAAATTGGAGAAGTTAATGGTACTCCTGTTTATTATACTGAAATTAAACTTCCTAGATGGAGTAATAAACTTAAAGGAATAGATATTAATAATGTTCCTGATAATTTACGTACTATGATTGGTTATCGTATTCCTACTGAAGGTAAACAATCTATATGTATTATGTATGTTAAAGAGTTTCTTCCAGATGCTTATGGCAGTACTGTTGTTGTTCCTGATGAATGGGTTACTCAAACTGGTTCTGACTTTGACGTAGATAGTGTTTATGGTATGTCTAAAACATTTAATCTTGCTAAAGGTATTCCAACTGAAATTACTCATGCTAGATATACTAAAGATGAAGTAGGATATATTAATTATGTTAAAGATAATGTAGATAAAGCTAGTCGTAAGATTCTTGGTAAAACTTATAATAAACAAGGTAATATTAGAGCTTCTTTAAAAAATAGCGAAGATGCTATTAATGCTACTCTTGAAGGTTATAGTGGTAATCTTAAAGTTGTTGAAAAAATTGCTAATGACGGTGGACTTAAGTCTTACGAATCATACTTAAAACTCCCCGTGGAGGATACAAGTAGTCAAGCTGCTAGAACTAATGCTATTATTCAATCATTTATTGATATACTTAATAATCCTGCTGCATTTGAAGAAAACACTACTACTTCTAACTTTGAAAATGTTAAAGAAGCTAATGAAACTTATGCAGAAATAGTTGGTGCTAATAAAACAACTGTTGCTCCTAGCGATTTCTTTACTCAACTTGATTGGTTTGATGCTGCTACATCTGGTATTAAACTTAAAGGTATCAGTGTTAATCGAGATACTTTTATGAGTATTGGTAATGTTACTAAAGCTAATCATAGTGAAGGTATTAAAGTTATGTACACTACTGATGTGATTAGTGAGCAAGAAGCTGTTAATAGATATGGTAAAGAAAATGTTGAAACTATTGGTAATAAACATATTCGTATTACTCATAAGAATTTTGGTTGGTCTGAAGATGATAAGAATGTTGATGGCTATTTGATTAATCCTTATAGTTCTCAGACTACTGCCCATATTCTTGATGTTATGAAAGAGGGAGCTATACATAATGAAAATACTTATACGTTTAATGCTTTCAAAACTATTGTTGACTTTGGAAGTAATTATGATACTGCTATTGGATTTATGTGGCAACCTGCTATTGATATACTAGTTCGTAAATGGAAAGAAACTAATAGTGTTCTTGCGGAAGGTACTAAAAATCCACTTACTGAAGCTATTAGAGAAGTTGCTCATAATCTTGGTTTTGGCGAAAAAGTTAATTTTGCTGGACGTAAAAAGCTAATTGATATTATTAATGAAAGTTATGGTGAAACTTTCAAGAAATTATTCAATTTAAGCGTTTCTGACGCATTTTCATCACCTGACCTTATCTTTTCATCAGACGCATATAAATCTCGTCTTAGAGGGGAAATGAATGGCGTTCAGCAGGCTTTATTTGACCTTTATGTTCTAGCACAATTCAATCGGTTAAACTCAATCGGACAGGATATAAGTAATAATCTTAATATTCTTAGTGCTGATAAATATGGTGCTAAACAAAGTTTTTATGCTAGTGATAAAGTATTTAGAGATGCTAGAACTGTTATTGAAAATAGTAATATTTATGCTCCATCCTCTACGGGGGGTCAAACCTTGCTGTTAGAAAGTGTCTTTCCTGATATTAGTGGTGGTATAGATGCGTTTATTAAATCAGATATATCTAAAAGTAGTTATCCTAGTTTAGCTGCATTTTTACAAATGAGTACTGCTCTTAGTGTTAAAGCTACTCAACAAGTATTTGAAACTGCTAATCCTATATTTATTGATTATGTATATAGAATAGCAGAATGGACTAAAGGTGGAATAATGACTGAAAAGTTATATAATGATTATAAAGATTATCTTATTAATAAACTAGAAGTAGGTAATAATGGTAGTTCTTATCTTAATTTACCTGTTACTATTGTTAATGGTGATTTTGTTCATCCTAAATTTATTAAAGAATATGGTACTGGTCAATCTAGAGCTTTAGAAGTTGGTAGAGTTAGTGGTACATTAGTTAATATTAAAACTGATGATGTTGTAGTTAAAAATATATTTGAACCTACACAAACTGAAATTGATGTATTTGCTAGACTTACTCCTGCTCAAAAAGTTGATTGGATTAAACGTAATTTTAGTCAAGATGGTAGTGTATTTGAACATATTGAAATAGTTGCTAATGATGAAAGAAATAATCGTCGTAATGTAAATATTCAATATATTAATTACATACAAGGTGATATTACTAATGATGAAGCTCATAGATTGTTTGATAGAGCTTGGAATCATCCCAATCCTCTTATTAAACTTACAGCTCTTGATTTAGTTAAATATGCTTTTATTGTTGAAGGTCATAAATTTAGAACTAGAAATATTAGTAGACTTATAAGTAATACTCCCCTTAGAGGATTGAGTGAGGGCGGAATAGCTATTGGAGATATAGCTATGAAAGGTATTAATAGTTATGGTTTTGTTGATAAAGATAATGTTGAAGATATAATTGGTTTTATTCGTAAGAATTATAATAGTTTCAATTGTCCTAGTTATACATTTAAAAGACTTACTAATAATAAAATTAATTATAGTCTAAAAAGAAGTGGTATTATTATTTTTAATGGTCAAGAAAATCTTGATAATGTAGGAATAATAAGAAATGGAGATGCTATTAATGTTATTAGAATTAATAGAAATTTATATATTAAAGGTACTTATAATGGAACTTTAGCTTATTATCCTATTGATAGACTTGAATCATTTGAAACTTATAATAGTATTGAGCCAAGTATTATAGCTAATAATAACATTCATAAACCTTTATCTGTTCTTCTTTATAAAGGTCTTACTCAACAAGAAAAAAGAGATAAATTTATTGATGGTATTAAAGATAACATTAATGAAGCTGTAAATAAAGATTATAAAGAAGTTCCTGAACTATATGGTAAATATATTTCTGATGAGTATTTCCAGCCTTTTATGAATACTCCTTTTGAGAATAATACTATATATACTATTAATGATAAATTTTATCTTAACATTAATGGAACTACTGCTATTAATTTAAGCGATGATTTAAAACAATATAAAGCTAAATATCCTAATATTGAAGATAGTAAACTTGGATTGTTTATTAAAATTAATGAAAATGAAATAGATAGAGTTATTAGTAATACTGATAGATATAGTAGTATTGATGACCAAACTCCTATTGGTAGATTTGCTAAAAATGCTAGTTTAGTTATTTCAAGAGCTGTTCGTCATGGACAACCTGCTGCTCAAAATGTTCTTAATGCTCTGAATAATGCTGAAATTAATTATCTTGATAGTAGTAGTCTTTCTGATAATTCTGAATTTTCATTATCAGTTATAGCTAATTATATAGATGTTGAAGCTAATAATATTCTTAATGATATTAATCGTTTTATTAAAATTGATGGTATTGATAAACCTATTAACGATAAAGATGTTATTAGTAAAGTTCTTAAAGATGAACAACTTCAAAATCGTTTCTTAGATGTTATTCTTAGCGCTAATACATTTAAGAATAAATATAAACTTATTAGCGAAATTGATATTGATAGTACAAATCTTGATGATAAAACTAAAGAGAATATTAGAAAGATTCAGAAACTAGTTAATCAAGTTGATTCTAATACTACTGTGCATTCTGCTAGAAAAGATTGGTTTGAAAGATGGATTCAATTACGTACTACTAATCCTAATTATATAAGTGGTCTTATGAAAGAATTTGATGCTTATGGTGATACTGGATTTATGGACTATTGGATACAAGATATTCGTGCTAATCGTAACTTTGTATTGCAAAATATACTTAAAGATGTAATGGGTACTGTTGAAGAAGGTCGTCTTAATGGTATTAAAGAATCTAATGACTTTAGAAATTATCTTAAAGAGCTTAAGACTAGAGCTGCCAAAGATGGTAAATCTGTTAGTCTTGATAGTATAATTGATGATGATGGTAGATTAATTCAACCTAATAATCCTGTTTGGGAAGAAAAGATAAAGAAGTATAGAGATGCTGCTATTGAAGCTGAACAAAAATTTGGTATAAATAGTGTTGAGCATCTTATTGCTTTATCTAATAAAGCTAAATTTATTGATATGACTACTATTCATCAGCTTAAACCAATTACGGTTCAAGATGAAGATGGTAATGATGTTACTATTGAATATTCTACTTATATTATAAATCTTGAAAGAAGTTTATTAGGACTTAAAAAAGGAGATGATGGTATTCCTAAAGAATTTGCTGAATATAAAAGACTTAATGGTAGAATACGAGATATTTTAAGTCAAGCTACTGATAATGTTACTACACAAAGTCAAGATGAAGAACTTGGACGTATCTATGCTCAAATGGATAGTCTTACTAGTCTTTACGATGAAGATGGTAATAAAAAAATTGGTCATGATTTAAATGTAGCTGAAAGACTTCGTACTTATCAAACTAATATTCGTAAAATTAAAGAAATGTTCTATGATAAGCAAGCTAAAGAAGGATTTGATTCTAAACTTAAAGAACAACTTTCTATTATTAGTAAATATGAAAGTCAACGTGATGCTAATGGTAATCTTCTTATTAGTATGGAAGAACTTATGAAAGTTCCTGAATATAAAGAAGCTAAAGAATGGATTCGTAAGAATACTAGATATATTCTTGATATTAAAGATATAGAAGATTTAAATTGGGCATTTGAAGAACTTAAAGATGCTAATAAAGGTAATAGCGTTCTTAATCTTGCTATTAAAGAATTTCAAGCTAAAGATGAATTTAATGTAGTTGATGGACGTAAAATACCTGAAGAACGTGCAGCTCTTATAAAAGCTGAAACAGTTAGAAAATATAAATATACTAAAGGCAATGGTATGCCTTATGTTGGTATTATTCGTTCTGCTGAAGATGAACTTAGAATTTATCGTGCTGATTTCTATAATTATCTTACAGGTAATAAATCTAAGAGTGAAGAAGAAATTAATGTAGGAGAAGCTATTAATAAAATACTTGAGAAGTATTTTAATAATGCTACTAGAACTCTTAATACTGCTGATATTAGTCAAGAAGATTTAGAACAACTCAAGACTGGTTTTGAAGTATTTAATGAAATTACTAGAGGAGAAAAGAGTACTGATAAAGCTAAAGCAAAACGTGTTGCTGAATTTATTGAAAGTGAATGTGATGTTACTTATAATTGGAAACAATATGAACTTGATAAAAATAGAGCTTTTGCTAAAGGTAAAAAGTATTATGATAAATGGTTAGAAGTATTTAGTGAACAAGTTGAAGAAAATGGAACTATTGCAGAAAGACCTAATCGAACTATTTATGGTATTATTAAACCTAAAGATTTAGATAAATGGACTGATATTGATAGAACTGCTGCAATTAATATTCTTCAAAAGAGAACTAGAGAAACTACTACTCAATATTACTATATAAAAGAAAGAGAAGTTCTTGACAAATATGGTATTGATAGTGTTGAATATAAACAATGGTATAGAGATAATCATTATTTTGACCCATATACTCGTACTATTAAACCTATTCGTATTTGGACTACTATGCAAATGATTAAAGATGATGGTTCAGCTATTGTTGGTAATTATGAACCACGTATTAATCAAATGCATATTACTCCTAAAGAAGAACTTATTAATCCAGAATATAGTAGTTTTGTTAATAAGTATAAAGTAGGAACTGGATATGATAATACTGTTTATACTAATCTTAATGAGTATCAACTTGAACTTATGAATAAAGTAAATGAACTTATGAAAAAGTATTGTTTTACTAATAGTAATAAGAGATATGTTGATATGGGTTATCTTCCAGCTTTACCTAAATCTAAAGATATGACTGTTAAAGATTACTTTGAACAAGCTCTTAGTTTTCTTGGTTGGACTGCTAATGTTCCTAATAATACTGGATGGAGAAATAATGAAGATTTAACTTTTGATAAAGATTATGATATTCCTAATCCTAGATTATCTCAATTAGCTAATAAAGATACACAACAACTTCCTACTATACCTAAATTTAAAGAGCCTAATGAAAGTGATGAGGAATTTAGTAAACGTAAAGCTGCTGCTATTAAAGCTAGAGATGAGATTATTGAAAAGAATAATAAAATTCATAATGATATTCTTAATCGTAATTGGGAAGAAGTATTTAATAGTTTCTTAATTGAAAGTAATAGATATAATGCTATTAAAACAGTTAAAAATCTTCTTTATACTGCCGACCAAATTATTACTAGTAATACTGCTTATGATATAAATTATAAAGGTAGTATAACTGAAAATAGAGAAGCTAGTGCTGGTGGTGAAATTGAATATAAACAAGAACAACAAACTAGAACTAGTGAACATCTTAGAAGTTTTATACGTCGTCTTGTATTTGAACAATATAAAGATAATAAAACTCCTAATTTAGTTAAACTTGGTTCTCTTGCTCAAAACATTGCTGGTAGTAAATATATGATGATGAATATTACTGGTGGTATAGCTAACGTTATTACTGGTTCTAGTAACATATTTATGGAAAGAGCTGCTGGTGAATATATTAATCTTAAAGATTGGGAATCTGGTAAATCTGAATGGGTTAAAGGAACAGTTAGTTATATGGCTAATATGTATAGTGAAAATAGTAGTACTATTCAAGATGCTATTATTAAACTTAGTCATGTAGTCGATTTTGATAGAGTAACTGAAGTTAGCACTGCTGAAGGTCTTAAAGAAAATATTCGTAGAGTTCGTGGATTATTATTTAGCCCTCAATCTGTTGGTGAGCATTATATGCAAAATGTTATGTTATTTGCTATGCTTAAATCTCATAGACTTGTTGATAATGGTAGAGGTGGTTATGATATAATGAGTAAAGAGATGTATCATCGTAAAGCTGAACAAGATGCTCTTATGTCAGTAATAAATACTCCCCGTGGAGAGGAGAACCAAGCTCTTCTTGAACAATTCAATAAGTTCATGGATGAAGCTAAAGCTGATAATAAAAAACGAGCTAAATATAATCTATTTAAAGCTAATCCTATATTTGATTTTGTTAAAACTTATCTTAATGAAGAACAACAAAGAGAATATATAGCTAAGCGTAAAGAACTTATTAAGAATATTGATAAAAAGTTTGCTAAACTTCCAGATATTTATAATCAATTTGAACTTAAAGATGGAATTGCTCAAATAAAATCTGATAGTAAACTTACTCTTAAAGAATATGCTAAATTTATTGATAAAGTTCGTGAAGTAAATAAGAAAGTTCATGGTGTTTATGATAAACTTGGTTCTGCTAATATAGAACAACATTGGTGGGGTGGTATGGTTATGCAATATCATAAACATCTTTATCCCGGTTTTAAGAAACGTTATCGTTGGAATGGTTATTATAATGAAACTCTAGGTACTATTGAAAAAGGTAGTTATACTAGTCTTTATGATTATTTGACTATTCCATTTAAAGAAACTAACGTAGGAGAAGTTAATAATGTGAGTGATGTTCTTAAAGCATTCCAAACTTATGGTAAGAATTTGCTTTCATTTGCTGTTAATTTCAAACTTAATTATGAACTTCTTCCTGAACATGAAAAAGCAAATATTAGACGTAATTTAGGTGATTTACTTTATGTAGGTGCTGCTATTATTGGAGCAATTGCTATAACTGGTATGGGAGGTGATGATGATGAAGGTATTATTTATAATCTTATGCTTTATCATGCTGACCGTCTTGCTTCTGAAGCTGCTTCATTTACTCCATTTGGAGCTTATGCTGAAGGTAAAAAATTATGGTCTAGTCCTGTTGCTATTGGACAAACTATTAATGACTTACTTGGTACTACTGCTATGGCTGCTAGATTCCTTATTGAAGAAGATTTCACAGAGGAATATACTACTGGTAGATATAAAGGTATGAACAAGTTTGAAGTTATGGCTATACGTAATATACCTGTTATTCGTAGTATTAATCGTGTTCTTGATTTACCTAATAATAATAGTTATTATAAAGTTGATGAAAATATACTTAGTATTATACCTTATAAAGATATAGCTAAAGATATATTTGAATAAGCTGGACTTGAATCTAGTAAAAAATAAGGGCTTGCCTATGGTATCACTACCTAGACAAGCCCTATTTATTTTATCTTAATTAAAACCATCATCATTATTACCAATAACACACATAAGAATAACAAAAACTATAATACCAATAACAAATAGTTTTCCACTATATTTATCCATAGCTTCGTTATCACTAATATTATTAGCAACAGCTAATAGTTTAACACCGCCAAATATAATACCAAGAAAAACAATAAATGCAACCATAATTATAATATGTTTAAGTTTAATAATAAGATAAAAATAAACCTCAGTAGTAAGACTAGCTTATCTACCGAGGTTTCAGTCATGCCAACGACTATAAGTTTAAGGATTAGTAGAACGCTCCGCTTCGCTACGCTCAACTCCCCGTAGAGGATGGAATGGACTAGTATTTATTCAATCAATATAATCATTATCATTAATAACTATACTAATATTACTAGCATAACTACCGTTCCATCCTCTACGGGGAGTATAGCGAAGAGTGCGTAGCACTCGTAGCGGTTCCAAGCTAACCATTAAATTAAATAAAGCCAGCTCTATTAGAGCTAGCTTTAAGTATAACATATAAACCATTAGCATTAATACTATTTACTTCTTTAGTCCATACTTAGCCCATTGAAGAACAAATCCAAGACCTTCCCAAATTTTATCTTCAGCTTTAATTTGAGCATAATTAGCGCCAACATTTAAATCAAAGTTTTCAGGTTTTACACAAGCTGCTTGACCATGAACTTCAAATCCAGTAAGACAAGTAAGAGTAGTATTAGTTGTTTTAGTACCAACTTTTACATTTTCAATATCTTTAATAAATCTCTTAATATCATTTTCTTTAAGAACATCTCCAGCAGGGTCTTCAAGTTTATAATAAGCTTTCTCAAACTCTTTAGCAGGACTCCAAGATTTATATCCATCTGGATAAGTTACTTCATAACCATCTTCTTCAAAAGAATGATTACCAATTTTATGACCTTTGTCATTTGCTTCGCGAGCTGTCATAGGAACAGCTTCAATCATTTTAACACCAATAAATTTAGCCATAATTTTAAAATTTAATTATTTATTTAATAGTAGTAGTAATTATTACAAATCTACCATCTACCGGTTCAACATCAATAGCCTGAAATTCTTTATATTCAGTATCTTCAACTAAAACAAGTTTATCTTCATCAAATTGTTGAAGTTTATCTATAAGTTCTTTAACTGTCATAGCTTTAAAATTTAATTAATCACTAACTATTATAACTTCTCCACAATTATTACTATAATCACATACTTCATTAATAGAATTAATATCACCATTATAATCAATATATACTATTGATTCTTCATCGCAAGTTTAAGCATTTCTATAAGTTCTTTAACTGTCATAGTTTATTCTTTTTCAAGTTTATTAATAATATCTTTAATATAATCACTAGGAAAACTACCTTCAAGTCGAGCTAATTCTTTTCTTTTATAATCATTATCGACTTTAGTAATAACAGTAGTAGGAAATTTAGTAATTTCTTTTCTTAGAATATCATCTAGATTTGTATTACGAATATTAAGAGTAATATCACAATCAGCTTCATTAATAGCATCAGTTATATTTTTAATTGCTATTTTACAAGCGTCACAACCATCTCTAGTAAAACAATCAATACGTATCATAACACAATAGCATTATTTTTAACAGCTTCTTTAATAGTATTAGGAACTCTAAGAAGAGTATTCTTAATCATTTCAGTAGTAAGACTATCAGAATATACATAAGTAGCATAAGTTCTCCAACTATCTTTAATTACAACAGCAAACTTATTCGGATTATTAACATTAGTTTGAATATATTCTACTTTAGTATTCTGATATTTCCACATCCAAGCAATAGCATCAGCACACTTAGCACGAGTTATACAATCATGTTCATCAATAAACGCTTCAACAAATATATTATTTGTTTGTCTTGTAGGTTCATCTCCAGTAAGATAATTAATATCATTACGAAGTTCTTCCCAAGTAACAGAATTACTATATCGTTTATATTCTGTATCATCTCGATATATAATACAAGTAGGATATTCAGTAATATTCTTACCGGCAACAGCCTTTTCAAGTATCATATCTTCAAGAATAAGATGGTCAGGAAGATTTTTAAAATTACATTGAACATTAGTACCAAATAAAGCTATATCAATAGCTTCTCGCATAGCTTCTGTTTTATCTTTATCAGTACTTTTATAATAAAATTCAATTTTAACCATAGTATTCGTATAATATAATGAGAATTTATAAAATTAGCTATTTTAAAGCCCCACATTAAATGATATTCATATTATGATAGATTAATCACAATAACAATTAAAATTCAATGTAGGGCAAAAGAATCATATCTATGACTTTCCTAGCAGCTTGCGAAGATACTTTCTAATAGTGTAATCGCTTTGCACACCATGTAGAATATCACCATTACAGTAAGAAGTAGGAGCATCACTAATACCAATACTACGCGCTTCTTGTCTACCAGTATCAGTATATAGATTATACCTAATAAGATTAAACCTACCGGCAAACTCAGGAAGAGCAAGAGCTTTATGAAGCCTTTCTTCAAAAAGTTTACTAACATTACAATCAGGTAAATAAAACAAGATTAACTTTTTCATAGATAAACTTCATTACCTTCAACTTTAGCATCACTAAAATGACTTTTAAAACTTTCAACACTTCTACACCATAAAGGTTCAAGTCCATCAACTTTATAAATAACAGCAGGAATCCATTCACCTGTATCTGGATGTTTCATTTTAGTAATACTAATAATTATATATTCATTAGACGTTTTATTATGAATATAACGAGCACCAACTTTAAGCTTTAGCTGCTCCTCCTGTTCCTTCTCCAAATCCTTTGTTTCCACGTTCACTTTCTCCTAATTCTTCAATAGATTTAACTTCTTTCCAAGTAATTCTCTGAGCACTATTAATAATAAGTTGACAACATCTATCTTCACCATCACAAGTATATGGAGGAGTAGAAAGTTTACCAAGAATATTAGTAGTTGTAGCTCTAACATTATTAAGTTTAAGTCTAGCATTACCAACCATACTATCAGGTAAATGCATATGTTCTCTAAGTTTATCAACTATTTCAATAAGAGTAGATACAGCATGAACTAAATCTCTAGAAGTACGATTCTTAAAAATAATAAGAAGTTCTCCACGATAACCCCAATCAAGAGTACCAGGAGCATTAGGCATATAAAAGTCAGATTTAGTAAGATTACTTCTAGGACGTAAAGACATTTCATTAGGTTCACCATTAGCATCATCTCCAATATTAAATGCTAAACCTGTATGATAAATAAATCTATCTTTATCTACATCATATTCATAGCAAATAGGATAAATATCCATACAAGCATCACCTTCTTTACCATAAGTAGGTAGAATGGGTTGAACCATACAACATTTCTTTACATCTAAAACATCTTCACTAAGAAGTTTAATTTCTTTCAGTTTAAATACTTTTACTTCCATATACAATTAAATTATTAAATTAAAGAGCTTCTGCAAGAGCAAAAGCATTTTCTATTTTTCTTGATTTATCACCATAACAAATACTATCAAATCGCTTAGTACCTTCAATATTATCTATATTAGAATAATATCCACTAATAGCATTAATTGCACCCCAAGCTGTACCAAGAATATCTCTTTGACCTGGACCATCAAAATAATAACTATAAGTATCAGAAATAACATTCATTTTTCTACTACTTATTTTACTATCAGCTAAAGCTAAACCACTACGATAAGCAATATCTTTAATAGTATGTCCTGTATCTTTTAGACGTTGAATTTCATCACTAGTAAGAAGATTTTCTCCAATAAATTGAATTACATCTTCATCAGTAACTTTAATATTAGCAAGTAAATTACAATATTGACCAAATTCTTCAGATTTAATTTTACTAATTCCAAGTATTTCTTGTGCAACAGAAATCTTATTATGAACACTAGTTGTATGTCGAAAACTAACATAATTACTACTAGTACGAATAGCAGCATTAAGAGTATTTTGACAAATAACTCTAATAGGAGTAAATAAAATCTTAACTCCACCACTACTATCATGAGTATTAGTAAATACTAGATAATTTTCAACAGGGTCACCTTTAACAAGAATATTATTAGGAAGTTTAGCACTTACAAATATTCTCTCACCATTTCCCCAAAATCCAGCAGTTTGCCAAATAGCAGAATTTTTACCAATAGCGTCATCAAAGAAATTAAAAGCATCATTGTTTTGTACAATAGTATATTTACTTTTAACAACACCTAAAGGAATATTGTAATCAGTACGATAGGTAGCAAAGGCGTTATCACACTTACGATAAATGTCAGTACCAAAAACATGAGCGCCTTCTTTTTGTTCTTTAATAATTCGGTCAAGTTCTTCATCAGTTCCAGTAAGTTTAATAGGCATTTTACCAACTAGTTCACATTTAGCTACATTAAAATTAAGTCCAGCTTTAAGCATAACTTCTTTAGCAGTAGCACAATCTGATACATCAATAGCGCCAGAATAAGCCCAAGGTTTACCTTTTACTTTATACATATTATTTATGACTTATACGTAACATAACACTTTCAATATCTCTAACAGCTTGGTCTTTATTAACACCATAAGTATTCATATACCATTTTATTAATTCTTTTACTTTTTCTTCTAGTTCCATAATTAGCAAGATTAGTAGTGTTGACTCCCCGTGGAGGATGAACTTAATTCTGTTCTCTACGGGGAGTATAACCAAATTATTTAATAATAAGACTAGTATTTTCAACAAGTTTAGCTATACTAATATCTCTACCATCATTAAGAATATTCTTCATAGTAGTTTTATTAACACTGCTACTTCTAGTCATTTCATGTTGATGATTAAAGAAAGTATTAAGTAAATCAAAATTAATTTTATTAGCTAAATCACCAATAGGTTTTTCAATTTCAAATTTAACTTTAATACAATCTAAATCATCAAGCGTAAAATAACCTCCAGTTTCTTCTCTAAGTCTAGCAGATTGTTCAGGATATCTTTCAGTAAATTTATCATTAATTTGTTCAAGAAGAACATCTCTACTAAATGAGAAATTACTATCAATCATATCATTATCCCAAAGAGATTGTAAATGTTCAAGAACTAAATCAATAAATATTTGATTAAGATTTTCATCAATCTCAACACATTTACTATTTTTAGTATAGAGTTTACTATCAACTAAATTAATAACTTTATTACCAGACTTACCTAAATCTCCATAAGCAATAACAGCATCAAGCATAACTCCTTTAAGTCTTTCAGCATTGTTTTCTTTAGTTTTACGAAGAACAGCTAATCGTTGCTCTTCTTTTTTACAAGATTCAGCTTCAAGATTAAGTACAGTATATGCTTTACGATAACCATCAAGTTTAGATTTAAGATTATCTTGTGTAATAGCAAGGCGTTCTTCAAGTTCAGGAGTTAATTCACCTCCATTTTCTTCTAACTCAAGAAATATATCCTCAAGTTCAGCAGTAATATTATAAATATTTGCCATTATTTTCTACGTTTAGGTATATTATAAGCAGAACGATAATAAGGATTTAAATAACCAAATAAATGAGTATAATCACTAGCAGTCATTTTACCTGTATTAGTTCTATATTTATAAATAGCTTCAGTATATTTCTTCCATAGTTTTTTTTACTAAACCAAGATTACCAACAAATCCACCATTTTCAAATACAATAGCTTCTGTATTTTTAGTAGTTCTAAAACGGTTATTAAAACCATAAAATTTTCTTCCCATAACTTTAATATTTAAATAGTTAATAATTTATTTATTATTTCTAAGTTCTTCATCTTTAATTACTTTAAGAACAACAATATTACATAAAAGACCATGACAAAAATAGTTATTAAATACACAATTAGGACAAGCCTCAATATGTTTATTTTTAACATATTTACATAGAAATGTTACTTCTTTATCATCTTTAATTCCAATTGTGTATAAAGAAATTCTTCACCGGCATTTAACTCATCAGTAAAATAAATACCACTATAATCTTCAACATGAAAATGTTTAAGTTTATCAATCTCTGAAGTCATATCCAAGTTCCATTAAATTATTTCTAATCATACCAGCTATAATAATACAATTAGGATGAGGAGTACCAGTAGTACCATAATAACGTAAATCAATAATATGACGCCATTCTCTTACGGAATATGTATAAATACATCTAGTAGCAGTATCAAGAGGAAGTTTACCACGAGCATCTTGACGACGGATTTTATATTTATCTACAAGAATTTTATATTCTTCAAAATCTCTTTTACATCCATTAAGATAAACATTTATAGCTTCATTTAAATCAGCATTTATAGCTTCATTTAAAATAATATTATTATCATTATTAAATAATTCAGCTTCTTCTTTGCTTATCCAATGAGGTCTACAAATACTTCCATCTTCATAAACATATCTAGTTGATTTTTCAGCAATACTATTAGGACTAACGCGGTTTAATTCACGAGAAGTACTAATTTGTGTATCAACACAAAAAGTATATCTCATCATATGAAATCCTATTTCAGTATTACGAAAATCTTCAATAGGAACAATATATTTAGATAGATAACCAAATTGTGTTTTATGGTCTAAAACCCAATTACCATTAACGGTTATATAATAAACATGTTTTTCATAATGATAACTAAAACCGATAGTATTAGCATAATTAATAATAATAGTTTCTAAAGTTTTATCACTATCATTAGCAATCATATAATAAGTTCCATGACGAAACATACTCCAATGTTCATCATTAATAAGTCGTTTAATAGTAGCTTCATCATTACCTGTTTCTCTACCATAACAAACTCTTGCACATCTAGCAACATGAGCTTTAGCATCATCTCCTTGTTTCCAAAGCTCAACTTTTGGTTCAGTTATTTTCATCTTCTTTATTATTATAAAAATCTTTAACTACATTTCCAAATACACTATAAAAATGTTCTTTAGGTATAATATTAATAGGCTGTATAGAATCAAGCTCTTTAAAAAACTCTTTAAGACCTTTATTTCTAATCCATAAAGTATCGTAAGTAGCAGTTATATAATTATCTTTATCCATGTCACAAGCTATAAAGCAAGTTTCACTATCAAGTTTATCTATACATTCTTTACATACAATAGCTTCAGCTATTTGTTTACTCTTACTAGCATCTTCTTCAACAGAATTTCCAAGCGGAGTATAACCAATAACTTTACCACAACATATACAAACTCTAGCAAGAGCATTTATACCAAAAATAGGATGTAATTTCATACCATATAATCAGTTACAAATTTAAGAACTTTATAGAAAAGACCAACAAGAGTACCAGTATTATCAATAACATAATCATCTTGAGAAATTTTAATTTGTTCACTTTCATGATTATCATTATTAACTCTTCTATCTACTCTAATTATTTTTCCACCATAATATTTAATAGCCATACATTCATCTTCAAATCTAGCATCAGCTATAATACATTGTCCTTTACTGTTTTTTATATTAAATGCTTTATTCATAGTATAACGAATAAAAGCTTCTTTCCAAAAATGATTTCTAATAATATTAGTACCATAATATTGAAGAAGAACTCTAATTTTAATACTAACATTATTACTATATAAAACAAGATATCCAGCTAAATCATCATATTTTAATATAATATCATTACTATTATCAATAACATAAAAAACTTCTTTAATATTAGTAGAAACAATACCAGTCTTAAAATTATAATAATAATTTTCTTTAATTTCTTGTCTATCTAGAAGTTTACGGTCAATACCACAAAATTCAGATATATCATCTTTAAGTTTATCAGCAAAATGAATAATTATTTCATCATTTTCGATAAAATCATTTTTATGATAAAGAAGCCAAGTATCATAATTAGCTTTCATAATACCATCATGAAGAATATAACTAATCATAGAAGCAACTGTATCTTTACCACTTCCTTTAAATCCTTTAATACCAATAATAGAAACTTTATTAATACTCATAGTAATTTGTTTTTGTTTATCAAGACAAATATAAAAATATAATAGGAATTTACTAGTAAATATGATACTGAATTTAATGTTAAATATCATAGTGAGAATGACGCATTTTAAGGCTCACCATGACACGCAAATTTTACATGATAGATTAATCATTCTGATATATAAAATTGAATACAGGCAAAAAGAATCATGTCTACGAGCGTGTCATATACAATTTTACACCCATGTAAAACAGAAAAGCCTAGCACATCATATTGTGTACTAGGCTTCACCTTATTCAATATCTATATGATAAATAATACAAAAATCATTACGTTCTTCTACAAATTTAACATTAATATTAAAATCATCTTTAGACACAACAAAAGCATTACGCAATCTTGTATCGAGAAGTCTAATAACTATATTAGGAATATATAACTTAAATCCAGTATTAGCATCTCGAATAATAGGAACACTATTATTAATTCTATTATCATTATATAAAATCACATAAAGTTCATTACTTTTAGTTATATCATTATATCTAACAGCAAAATTATAACTTTTAGCATCATAATCAGTAAACAGAATAATAGATTTATAATAACAACTAAAATAAGATTTAGTTCTATCAAAATTATTATTTCTAATTACATTATAATCTAGTATCTCCATTTATAACAACAGTTTTAATATGAAATGGAACTCTAGCAACGCCACTTCGTTCGCCATATTCTATATGAACAGTTCTACCAATATAAGATTGAGAATCGAATAAAACTTCTTGTTGAACAATATGACTAACACTTAAACGAGTTTCAAATTTTTCATCATTAATATCATTTTTACAAAGAAGAATAGGTAAATCACGTTTCTTTTCTTTATAAATATCAAGAATTATAAAATCTCCTTCAGCAACACCTTTAAACTTCTCCATATAATTCGCTCTACGCCTACCATATTGATAATCAGTTTTGGTATTACGAAGTATAAGACCTTCAAAACCTAGATTAATAAATTCATTTCTAGCTTTAATAGCTTTATCATCATTATCAATATATATATTAGGAAGAATAATCAATCGTTCTTTATTATTATAATGTTCTTCAATATTATTAAAAGAAGTAGAACTTTTAATATGATAACGATATATATTTCTATGAGTTTGTCCACCTTCCATCATAATATCATAACACCAAAATTGAAGAAGTTTATTTTGAACACAATTAGCATCTTTAACAAAATGATTAATTTGATTAACAGTATAACCGGGAAGATAAACTTCGCCATCAAGTGCTGCAAATCCGTTAATCATATCGTCGATAATATTTGTATTAATAGTAGCAAGCAAATAATCTTCAAGATAGCCAAGAGTATGCCAAGTAAGACCTTCACGACTTTGGAAACGAAGCCTAACAGGTTTAAACATATCATTTTGAGTATAAGCAGTAACAATACAACGTAGACCATTAATCTTATACTGACCATACATACAACTGACTTTTTTCCAAACATTACCATTATACGTTTTAGCAAGCATTGGAAGTAGAAGATTACTGTTTCCATTACTAAGGTCTTTAGGTAGATAAGTATTTAGAAAATTAAATAGAGTATCATTATCTCCATCCTCCACGGGGGGTAAACCCTGCATATCACAAAGTTCATTAAGATATGTATATCCTTGTTTAATCTTATCATTATATCTACTTTCAAGTTCTTTTTGACCATCTTTTTGAGTAACAGCATAAACTTCTTTACGAATATTACCTCGTACAAGACCATAAAAAACAGTGATACTATTAGTACCACTGTCAAGTTTAGCCCACCAAACAGTAGGCACACCATTGTTATTTCTACGATAAAGTTTATTCATTATGTTCACTTATTTTTAAACCATTAAATGCAAAACTAACAGCTTTACCACCTAGAAGTTTAGCTTTACGCTGAGCAATCGTTTCCTTTTTAGGCTTAATAGCCTTTGCAATACCGGTGCTAACATCAATGGGTTGACCTGTAAAGACATCTTTTGATTGATTAACTCTTCTAGAACTTCTAGCGCGTTTCCTTGGTTCTTTACTATAATATCGTACTGGGTTTCTTCTCTCGAAATCAAGATTTTTTTCATGTATATCAATAATTCTTTTAATAATAGTATTACGATAATCAATATAACTTTGAGCTTTTTCTGGATGATGTTCTAGAATAAGATAAAGTTTATCAAGAATATATTCAATACTAGAAAGAGTAATACGATAACCATAATTAATAGTTTGTCTAGGACGAGAACCATCAGGATAAATAATAGTACAATCTAAATCTTTAATATAAGATTCAATTGCATCAGCCATTGTAGATTTATCAATAACATAATTAATATATCTAATATCTCTATCATCTAGCTTTTCTTCATATCCTTTTATTATCATAGATTTTCTTTCTTACATTTATAAATAATAATACGAGTTGGTTTACCTATAAGACAGTGATTATATTTAAACCATTCAATAATATCAAATGTAGGATAAGTTTTAGCTATTCCTTCAACAAGAGCATAACCTTCTTGATAATTAAAATTACTATGAATAGTTCCACCGTTATCAGTATCAAGTAAGCTAAACTTTTTGATATATTCAACGTCATCATTAGAAGATAGATTAATTTCTCCATAACAATAAATATCTTTTTTATCAATACGTTTACCATCTACATTAATACATTCCCATTTATCAAGATTTTGTTCATCCTCTTCAGTAATTGGACGCATAACCGTATATGTAACACCAGCTAAACTTTTAGTATGGCAAAGTATTACTTTCTTCCGTATCCCAAGTAAATTCAGTTTCTTCTCCATAATTCTCTTCTATATATTTAACAACTTGCTGAGTTAGTTCATTAATAACATTTATAGAATAACTACTTCTCAATTCTGCAAAATCTTTAACGCCAAGTTCTTTAGGAATAATAATAGGTATAATATCATAATCATTCTTAAGAATCACAGCTTCCATAAGACCAGTTCTATCATTATCCATAAGGCTAATAAGAAAACCATTCCGATTAAGTTTACTACGAAGCCAATCATATTCAATTTGACGAAGTTTATAAGTTTCATGTGGAATATTAACAACACCAATAGTTTTAAATTCAAGGGTAGACCCCCCGTAGAGGATGGAATGATTAATACTCTTTAGATAACATTCAAGACTTAATCTATCTTTAGTAGATTTAGTTATAATAATAACGTCATAATTATCTAATTCAAGATTAATAATTCCTTCAATAGTATTACTATTAGTTATAAACTTAACTTCAGTTTTCTTATTTCTATTAGGAAAATATAATTTAACATTAACTATTCCTCTTTTATCTTGTCCAAGAACGTAACCATAACATAAATCTGTTTTATCTTTATCGTAAAAATATTTAGGAATAGGATTAGTAGAACGATTAATATAAAATTGGTCAACAGGATAAACAAAATGAGTATTAAGAAAATTAAGATTAACACCAAATTGTCCCCAATACTTAGCATCTAAATTATTCCACGGACGAGTAACAAGTTCAATAATAGGTTTATGATTACGTACATTACTAATAGCCCTAGTAATACTATAATCATTGTTTTCATCTTTATCTTGTCCATAAATAATATTTCTAAAAGTATAAGCAATATGTTTAAGAACAAATAGAAATTGACTTTTAATAGAAATATCAATTTGCTTATGAACAATTTCAGAGAGTACAGTTGCAGCAGCATCTATACAATCTCCCCACCAATATCCAGCAAAATCTCTTCCTTTAAGTTTATTCCTATTATCATATCTAAAACCAAAACTAGGATGAGTATCTTCACGAAAAGGACTAGATATAAATTCTCCTGTATCTATACAATGCTGTATATCTTCAACACTAATTCCAGTATAAGTGCTAAAAATAGTAATTTGACTAACTTTAGAGAAAATATAATCTTTAGTTAAAATAGTATTACTAATATTTCTTTTCATAATATTTCTAATTTGACCTTTATCGTGAACATATAAAAAAAGAGGATTAGGTACTAAAATAGTACCCAATCCTCTTACATACAACTATTTAACTAACTTTAATTTTTTAAAATGGTAAATCTTCTGTTGGATTAACAAAAGCACCAGCAGCATCATTACCACCGCCAAATGGACTAAAATCTCCACCTCCATTAAATCCACCAACAGGATTCATAGGAGCAGCAGTTTGAACACCAGGCATTACACCAACACCAGGCATAGCAACATTTGGCTGTTTAGCTTGTTCGGCAGATTTCTGATAAACAATACTTTCTTTATAAGGGTCAATATGCAAACTAGGAGCAGATTGTTCTTTATAAAGTTCAATAACTCCATCGTTAATAAATGTAGGAAATCCTAAATCACCAAATGAAGATTTACTTCCAACAACAGCACGCCATTTACCATCATTCTTAACAAAACGAAGAAGTTTCATCCAAATGGTAATAGGTTTACCTTTAGCATCATTATAAACAGGTTTACCATTATTGTTAAGTAATTTAACATAATTTTCAAACACAGTCTTATAACCAGCTATAACTTCTTCAGCCTCAACAGGTACATACTGCATATTTTCATCAAAATCTTCAAAAGGCAAAGTAAGAGCATCAATTTCTTCTTCTGTTAAATCACGACCTTTAAGAACAAATACATTATATATATGTTTCATAAAGCGGAAAATGTTATCAACTTTCCAAGCACCTTTACCACCGGGAATAGTTTCAACATTACTTTCAGCAGGAAGAAGACGTTGAGTTACATAACGACGTTCATTGATATTTTCATGATTACTAGCAAAAGTAAATGTAAGATAAGGAATACTCATACCAGCAAATGAAGGCATACCTTGAACATCATCTTTCAATGTAACCCAATCAACTTTAACATCTTCAAGATGGCCAATAAACAAGCCATTAGCTTTATTACAATCAGTACGTTCATCAAACTTTTTACGAGTTACATCACGTAAATCATTATTAATACCTCTACCTCTACGTTTTTTAGGAGTTTGTACTTCTGCATTAGCAGTTTGTTCAGCACTTGCTACAACAGTAGTTTCATTCTTAATTTCTTTTTCTGTCGACATAATTAAAGTAATTAAAAGAATTATTAGATAAAATAAGAGCTGCACCATTAGCAATACTAACAATGCAGCTCTATGTTCAAGATACTATATTTCTAGGACGAAGATTTGATTATTCAGCAGTTTCTTCTTTTTCAGCTTTCTTACCGATACGAATAGGTTCTTCATCTTTATATTCGGTAAGCATTGCAATCTTAACAACAATATCTTTATGACCGTTATTAACAACAGCTTCTTGCAAGTTGTCAATGTCTACTGTATAAACACGATTCTTAGAAGTAGCTTCTTCATCAGTCATATCAGCTTTCAACTGTTTCCAAACATTAGAGTCAGTAAAGTTAAGAGTTACACCAATACCAGACAAAGCAGCAGTATTAGCACATTTAGAACCTTTAATCTTAGCAACTTCATCACCTTGAATACAGCTAACCAAAAGTTCTTTCTGTTCATCTTCGGTAATACCTTCACGACCAAGAGCAGCTTTCAGTTCTTCGTTAGAAGAAGATAAAGCACCTTCAAGAGTTTCTTGGAAATAAGTATTAACATACTTAATCTTATCATTCTTAGTCATACGAACACGAGCAGTGCAAGGATTACCATTCTTATCTAATTCAGCAATACCTTTAGCCAAAGCCCAAATATCAAATTCAGCATGAACAGCCATAGCAGCTTCGGGAGATTCAATATCCAAACCTTGTTCTTCACAGAAAGCAACAACTTCGGGTACTTTATTGATAATAGCATTATCAATATTTGCACAGTTATTAATGAACATTACATATTCACCATGAGCAATGCCGAGAGCTTTAGAAACTTGGGCAGTCATACGGAAACTACCGGGAGTAGAAACAACTACCAATTCAGGTTCTTCGCTAACTGCTCTTTGACCAGCATTAACAATACCCATACCAAAACTCAAACCTTTCTTAAAGTCTTTCATAATTATAATTATTTAAAAAGTGAATAATATCAGTCATACGACTGTTTTGTTTAATAATAATTTCTCTAGTTTGTTTATGTTATTGAATTTCAGTAATATCAATAATATCTTCATTACTTAAATCAATACCTTGCATAGTCTTTAATTCTTCTGTGCTTAAACAGCCCATAATTAAATCATTAGCAATTTCACGAGCACCATAAACAAATGCTCTATGACTTATCATTATTTTAGGATATTTCTTATAAGTATCTTTTTCAAAACATCCAGCAACAATAGCATCTTTATAAGTAAACTCACCAGTAGCAACCATATTACGTTCTCCAATTTTACGATAAAAACGATAACTAGTAATATAATCAATAGGAACAGCAGGTATTCTATAAACAGGAACTTTACCAGTAGAAGCAATTTGTTTAGCTTCAGCAGTATTAGTAGCTATTTCAAACTTACCATTAAGTTGATATTCTTTATATATATTACCATTATAATCTTTATAATATTTAACAGGATAAACATATATATGTTCATGGTCTTTATCTTCTGCATTTTTAGTTTGTGCCTCTTTGGGAGTAAGACACTTAATACAGTCAGATGGAAGTTTATCTTCATCATAAGCATTAAAGCCATCTGTATATTCGTACAGAGCGCGATAATTATCTACTTTTTCCCAACTCACGCTGCCTTTGACAAGTAATGCCTTAATAATGTGAACATCAACACCTGTTTTACCTTGAACTACATGAATATGTTCAATGCAAGTAGAAAATGGAAGTCTAAGGTCTTTAGCTCTCATTGCAATAGCAAGACCATCTTCAACAGACTTAATACCACATTTATCACTACGTATAACACGTTTGATAAATACTTCAAGACTTGCAATTTCAGCTTCACTCATATAATTAAGCTGATATGGAGCAACAGAATGTTGAACACCATGTTGTTTTTCAATACCACTATTACTAACAGCAACAGTAGTATCATTAACTTTAACTTCTTTATCTTCGTCCATTCTATCAAAGAGCGATTTTGATTACACAACAAATGTAACTATTATATTTATACTAGCAAACAATATCATCAAAATTTTGAGCACTAATATCAGAATTAACATTCTGTATAACTTCATGGTTAGCTGATAACTTTTCCTTTTTAAGACTTGCTTCCTCAATAGTACCAGCTATATAAAGTTTATGTACTTTAAGTTTTGATTGACTACAATTAACATTATTATAACGATAAATAAGTTCATCTATTGTATCACATAAAGGTGAGGTTAAAATCCATTCGTCTACGCTTGTTTCTAGGCTGTCAGTTGAATTATTTTTTATAGATAATACTCTTAATAAGCCATCATTAAAAGACTTCAAATTCAGCGTGGAAATAGCCTTAGATTTGATTATTCTCGGTGTATTCTTTTTAGCATAACAACATAAATACTTTCATATTTAACTTGACTATATCTTATAATAAAACTTTTATATTCTCTTCCAATATATAATACCACAAAAAAGTTTATTATCTTTAATACATTTACTAATAATACTAACAGAAGTAAAATATTCATGAGCAGCTTGCTTTATATTTTCAAAAGTTTTAATATGTTTACCATCTAAACTAAAACAAGCAATTTCTTTTTTATTAATATTATTAGTTATTCGTAATTGACTATTAGTAATATCACAAGTCTTATAATTAACTAAATTATTAGTTAAACTATATTTAGCTATTAATTCTTGTTCATATTTAAGACTTTCAGATTTAGAAATATCTATTTTATAAATAACAACATTAACTAAATTAGTATCAATTACTTTAGCATTCCAAGCATTAGTTCTTTCATGTCTATTCATATTGAAAGCTCTATTTAAAGTTCCTTGACCAATATAAAAAGGAACAGTTTCATTAGAATAATAATGAATATAAGTACAAATTCTATATTTATCTTTATTATAATTATACTTATGTTCTTTCCAATGATTTCTTCTTTTTTCTACAATTTTAAAAATATCTTCCATAATATAAAAAGTTTTATTATTCTCCCATTTCCTACTATTTATAGTAGTACGTCTTTCGACTAGTCGATGAACCTTACTCATATCATAATTCTCATCATTATTTAGAGTTTTGGCTGCTGATTGTCATATAATAATAGTTTTTCCAGCATTCACACTTATCTTTTCAAACTATGTTGTAGCACTATTATCTTCACGAGTTTCCAGCAATTAAAGAGATTTATAGTGAACCTAAAATCAATCCACTTTTATACAAAACAGGAATACCATTATCATCAACTAGAACTTTATCTTCAATCTTATCGTGATAATCACCACAAATTTCACCTAATTTATCATTAATATATTTAGTTACAGTAGCAGCATATTCACCTCTCTTACTAATAATAAGAAATCGTTTATCAGGATTATCTTTAATAATTTCAACTATTCTTTCTAGCTTACAAACATTATCAGAACATATAAGCATACGTTCACGAACAATATTATAAAAAGTCTTAACTCGTTCAGCAAGAACAAGAGGATTATAACATTCATCAATTTGTTTACTAAAAGGATTAATCATATCCATATCAGCACTCCATCCATTATATTCAGCTATTTCTGTAATATATTGCATAGCACTACGTCCGTCTTGAGTACCATTTCGAGCACATTTAATATTATCAAGATTACCAAATACTTGAATAGTCTGAGTAATAAATTCAGTATATTTATCGTAATTAGTAATATCTTCTTGACTAGTAAATAAAATCTGCTCTCTGTGTTCCTCTACGGGGAGTATGGCTCGCATACCACTAGAATTTAGAATATTATTAATAGGTGGAATATTATTATAAATCTTAGTTAACTTAGAAGTATCAATAGTTTTTTCAGTTAAAATCATAAGTTTAAATCTAGCATGATTAAAAACTGTATTACAAGATAAATTCCATTCGTTAACTCCAACAACAATAGAAATATCATAACTATAATTATATCTACTATTAACATAAGTATGAGTAAGAATATTAATAGTATCTATATTTATATTATGATTTTTAAGACTATCAACAATTTCAGTTCTTCTTTTCCAATTATCTGTAACAATAAGTATTTTAATATTATCATTCTTATTTCTCATAAGACTAATAATTCTACTTATAATTTCACAATAATCAACAGGTGGAACACAATTAATAGTTCCAATACCTTTATATTCTTTAGAACCCCATTTATTAATTAGTCTATCATAAGTTTCTTCAACCATATTTCTCATCCAAAATCATCTTCATTAAAAATAGGATTATACATACCACTATATTTTTTAATTTTACTTTTACCCTTACCTTTAGGAGAAATTTTAAGTTTGATAGGATTAATAATCTTCATAGCTTCTTGATAATAAAATTTGAAATTAATATCTCTAAGAGAAATATCTTTATCATCAAGACTATTAATAACTGTTACAACAGAACCAGCTGCCATTCTACTACGAGAACCATTATCGTTATGAACTTTCTCAATAATATAACCTCTATTAGAAACATAAAATCTAACATATCTTTGACAAACAACATGAGTAACTTGCCCATTTTCAATCTTAGTTTCTTCTACATGAAATTGTTTACCTACATTTTGAGTAAGACAAAAGTCAAGAATATTAGTTGCTTCTTGAAGAGTATCCATTACAGGTTTATTCTTAAGAAAATAGTTTTCAATAGCTTGAGCAACAATAGGCATAGAATAACCTTTAGTTAAATCTAGAGAATACATCATAGGATTAAGAGCACCTTTAGATTCAAGTTTAAGTTTATGAACACCATTTTTAATAACTCTAAATTGGCTAAGATAATTATTTATATCTCTACTAACAAGACAATGATAATAATCAGTATCAAACTTAAGTTTAGTAGTTTGTTCCCAATCATCTTTAATACGATTATAAACATCAATATCTCGTTTATAAAGTTTAATAACAATACCATCTGTATTAGCACTTAACACATGAATATTGTGTAACTCTAATTCCTCAACCAACATTAGCATCATTAACTGCCCATTAATAGTAGTTTTAAGTACAGCTAATCTATCGTAAAGATTACCGTTTTCAAATCCAAGTTTACCATAAACAGAATTAATAACAATCTTTAAAACTAAAGCTAAAGTATCTCTATCAATTCCGTCAACAGTATCTTCATCGCTGTGTTTAACTTCAACTCTTTTATTTTTAAGCCCACCAATAAGATTACAAAAAGCATTTGTATCAAGATGAGCTGGAGCTACTTTATGAGCAGCAATAATACTAGGATACATACTATTAATATCAGCATGAATATAAACATAATCATCGTCATTAAGAACATCGTATTGACCCCCCGTAGAGGATGGAAATAATTCTCTTCCACTACTCCAAAGTTCAACAGGATTATCTTGACTATGTAGACCTCCAGTTGCAACAGTATAAGTTACATTTCCAATTTTAACTTCTTTACTAAACGCATCTTTATTAACTCTATAAATAGTAGTTTTAAGACATTCATCAAGAAAGTCTTGCATAGGTTTAGTTTTGAATTTAATAAAAGGAAAAATAACTTTTTTAAAACTCATAGCAGTTCTTTCAGTTTTCTTACCTTTCCATTGTTCGGGAGCAAGACCACTAAACTTACTATAAAATTTCTCAAAAAGAATATCAGCAGTTTTACTACGACTAGAATTAAGAACATCTACATCATAAGCTTTACTAATAGCATAACGAGATTTAATTTCTTCTGGATAAAGACGAACTATTTCAGCTACAATGAAAACATCATTAAGATTATAATACATCATAGGTTCAATATATTCATCAAGAATAAATCTATCCCATTTATCTACTAGTTTATTAAGCTGTTTAATATTCATTCCTTTAAGACTAGGAATTTCATTATATAGTTCAGCTTCTTTTTCATTAATATCAGGAAGTTCATATTCTAGAAGTTCATACCATTGAAGATTAATTGAAGTTTGTTTTAAACCTTTAGGAACAGGTTTACGTTCACCTGTTTTACTATCTACAACTACACTTGCTTTATTAAGAGCAAATATACGCATTACATCAATACCTGTAAATGGTAGTTTATATTTTCTAAGACTATTAAGATAAAAATCAGTTCTAAATTTATCTTTATCATCTTGACTAGAAATAATAGTTTTACTAGTTTCATATAACTTATTAATAAGTTCTTTCGTACTATTCGTACGCATATAAAAACTAAGTAAAGCAGCAATCATAAGATTATCATAATTGAAATTATTAAATCCATACAAGTCAGTACGAATAATAGTTCCATTAGAATCCTTATAACATCTAGTCTTATTAATATAACCTATTATAGAAAGTAATTGACTATCGTCTTTATCTGTTATATAAAATTTATATTTTTCAACAGTTTCAAGACGAGCTTTAATTTCTTCAACAGATAGTTTTTGAACTAAAGGAATAGCTTTTCCATTACTATTAACACAATCTTTAAAAACTTTAAGATAGCTATTAATGCTAACAAAAGTAATAGAGAAGAAGTTTCTTAATACTTCGACATCATAAGCTATACAATTAATCATTTATAAAGTTTATACCATAATTATTTCTATTTTCATTAACCCAATTAATATCATCAGCAAAACGCTGTTTAAATACATGATAAAGATTATCATCTTTAAATTTAATAAGAGGAGAATAATTACTAAATACATATTTACCACCAGTAGCTATAAATCTAGGAATAGGATTATCGCTAATACTACGATAAGCATCACCAAATATAAATAAATATTTATAATTAATTCTAGCTAATTCTTTCCATAGAATATTACGACATTTATCAACAGCAGTAAGATAAGTATTATAATTATTAGAACAAGCACATTTAACACTATAAGTCATATAAACATCTTCGGTATTATTTCGTCCAGAGTATTCATCGTAAAGATTACCAATATCAGTAAATAATTGATAATCATCACAATGAGCTCTATCACCTCTAGGAAATAGGAAAACAATATCTCCATGAATACTTCCTCTACCACCTTGTATATATCTACCTGTATTAAATATACGATTTGGACATCTAGCACAATCAAGATATTCGTCAACAGTTTTATTTGCCATAAGATAATACTAATTGATTGCTAGCACGAGAACAAGCAACATATAATCTACGAAGCATTTCATCTCTATTAGTATAAGGATGACCATATTTATCATAAATCATATCGTTAATATCTACAAATACATTTTTATAAGTAGAACCTTGTGCTCTATGAGAAGTAATTGCAAAACCATAATCTAAATCTCTACTAAATAAAATCTTACCATTACTATTCGTAATATTAGAAGCTATAAGATATTTACGTTTAAAATCAAAATACTGTTTCCATTTACTTCCACGTTCAGAACTACTAGCTTTTTTAGCATCATCAATAAGACTAGTCAACTTCTTATAATACATTTGAAATGTATAGTTATCATAATGGTCAATAACAAATAAAGGTTGAGTTACACTTCCACCATGAATAGCTTGAAACTTAATAAGAAATCCTTTAAACTCATAATCATTATCAACTGTATCAACAATATCTTTAACAATATATTCTTCACTATTGTTTATAATAATATCATTAAAAACATTAACAACAGTAGTATAACTCATTATTAAATCATTACGAGTAATAAGGCTCTTATCAGCATCTTTAATAATCATATGCCTAACATGATTATTCCATTGTGCAACACGATTATTAGTATAAGCTATAATACGATACAAATTAATATTTTTAGTATATTCTTCATCATTAAAACAAATATCAATTAAATCAGAAAATTCAGTTTGACCACAAACATAAAATCCTTTAGTTTCTTCATTATAATCTTGTCTATTTTTAGATATATAATCAAGAAATCTCCATCCATTCTTATTATCTATATCTTCTCGAAGAAGTTTAAGAAGTTTACTAATAGGATTATTATCTCCTTGTCGTACAACTTCTTTAAGATAATAAGTATTACTAGCAATAAGAAAAGCTTGACTAGTTTTCTCATTAACAGGTGGAAGCTGACTAGAGTCACCAAGCATTATAACTTTAATCTGAAGTTTCTTACATTTATTACTAATATACTTAACAAGTTTAGCATTAAGCATAGAAGCTTCATCAATAATTAAAACTTTAAGTCCGTCTAGTTTATCTCTTCCAACAGGATTAAAAGCAGGATTCTCAGGGTCAAAATTTTCAATATTAACATCAAGTCTAAAACCAAATAATGATTGAATAGTATTAACCTCTTTTCCGCCAATAGAATTACTAAGAACTCTACAAGCTTTATGTGTAGGAGCAGCACAACCTATAACACTACCAGACCATTTACAATTATTAATAACATATTTAATAACAAATGTCTTACCTGTTCCTCCAGCACCACAAAGAGCATTAATAAATTTCTTATCATCCCAAGGCTGTGCAAGAAACTCAATAAGTTCATGCACAGCTATTTCTTGGTCTTTAGTAAACTTAATGTTAGTATCTTTTCTATTACTATTAGCAATATTAAGATTACCAATCATTACAATTCGTTGTTTACATCAATAAGATTATTTTTAACTTTATCTTCATATTCTTTCCATTCTTGAAAAGCTAAAATAGTAGATTCACTATCGCCACGATTATAACACGTAGTAATATGAAACAATTCCTTAGCAAAAGGCATTTTAACAATTTTACCTTTAGCTATAAGTCCAGCAGCAAAAGGAATATAAAATCTAGTATCAACAGTTTTTCTATTTTCACTATCTCTTATAATTTTAATTCTATGATTATACTTATCTAATCGACGAGCATAAATAACTTTCTTTCCTTTAGTTCTGTAACTTTCACCAGTAATGCTATATAGTTTGCCATTGTATTCTACTTTATAAGTACCATCAATATATCTAATAATACCTTCACATTTAGCAACTATAATAACATATTTATTGACTATTCCTTTCTCTTTGGATTTACCTACAACTCCAAATGAGAATTTAAAGCTAACCATAACATACTACTTTCTTTTAATAGTACGCATACGTTTATCAACAGCACGAGTAATACCTTTAAAAGTATTATCCTCTGCAAATTTAGCTTTACGAGCGGCCTTTTTAGCAGCTTTCTTAGCAGCAATTTCTTCATCACGTTCTTTTTGTTGTTGAATAACATCAACAATCTCAACATGATAACCACAATAATGAGAAAGAAAATCAATCTTACCACTAGTTCCATTACCAATAGCACTATTTTTAGCTACTTTAATAACTTTACTAGCAGGATTGATTCCAATAACAGCGTCAACATTATTAAGTTGACGAACAACAGAAACTTCATCATACTTTTTCATAAGTATTTTACGTTTTTAAAGATTAATAAAACAATTATATTTAATAGTTAAAACTATAATAAGTTCAATAATAGTAAGATTAGTAGAGCCACTACGCTACGCTCCGTGGCGACCCCCCGTAGAGGATGGAAGCAAGCTAGTCATTAAACTTTCTTTCTAATAATATCATTAAAATCACTAGCAAGTTTACCAATCCTATCTTCAATTCTATCTAGTCTATTTCTATCTCTATCTCTTTTAACTTCCCATTGTTTATTAATATCACAAATATCAATTTGAATCTTTCTAATCCAATTTTGAGTATCATTAATATCTCTAATAAGTCTATCTAGTTTTTTACTAACAATGGTAATTCTTATAAAAAGATATACAGATAAACCAAATATCATACCAAGTATAAAATGAGAAACATTTTCAATCATAGAAATAATGATAAAGTTTACGAACAAGTTCAAATCTAGTATTAGTAATATTATAGATTTTAAATGCTTTAGCAACAAAATCAAAATCACCATATTTAAGTAAAGCATCTATATAATCTTTAATATCACTAAGCCACATAATAGCACTAACAGAATATCTATCACTATCAGTATTAGTAATATATTGACCAATACCTTTGGCAATAGTATCAGCAGTTATATCATTAATAATAAACTTATCAGTAAACCAATTATTTTTTATATAATGTTTATCAGTATATTTATCACGAAAGGCTTTAGATAGTTTATTACATAAATCAATATAAGAACGAGCAGCAGTTCTATTATTATGATTAACAAATTGAACATCTTTAACTTTAAGAGTTAAGTTCATACCACATTCAATAATACGAACTTTAATTTGTTTTTTATTTTCATTAATATATAGAACAATAGCAAGTTTATCTTTCCAATAACCAACATTCAAAGTAACTATATCATAAAGTTTAACTTTAAATCCAGATGTAATAGTACCATCAATATTCTTATAAGCAACATAATTCATAATAAAACTGTATTAAATTTTTAGTTTAACATTTATTAGCTAGTTCTTTTGCCCTATATTGAACTCAATATTAATTGTGATAGATTAATCAGATTATACATAAAAATTCAATAGAGAACAAAAGAACCATATCTATGAATGTGCCATGAACGTAAATAGCTAGTCATTTGTAGCAGGCTCATTATTCTGTTCATTATTATTACCAGTACGTTTAAGACGTTCTTTAAGAATATGTTCAGCAACAGAACCAAGTTTACATTCACTAACATTATAACTTACACCTTTAGCATGAGTAACAGTATATACAATAGGATAATCAATATATTTATTATTACCTATTGTACGTTCAACTTTAGTAACTCCAATTCCAGTTACAATGCCAACACAAACACCAAGTTTAGTTTGATTATGATATTGATAAGTATATTCCATATATACTACTTGTCCTTTCTCAAACTTAGCTTGTTCTTCAATGTATCTATCTAATAGACCATCAAAAATAAGAGAATCAAAATTATCCATTTTAATTATATATTTAAAGTTAATAATATACATACTAAAAAGCCTAGCACTATCTTCACAGACAATGCTAGGCAAAACTACAAATACGAAATCATATAAAACGAAATGTTTGATACAGACATCATTATTACTAATTTCACAATCAATAATAATATCATTAACACCAAATCAAATATGACATATAACACTTGGACTATGATAAATATTAATAGCACTATCTTCACAGACTGTACTATTACAAAAGTTACAATTAGAAATTAAAACGGATAATAGCAATATCATAGTTTCGGAGTTCAATTCCTCCATCATCAGCAAGTGAAATAATACTACCATCTTCACAGACAGTAGTATTAGAAATACAATCAAAAACTTATGTGGGATTATTTAACAGATTTATTTGCTTTTCTACGTTTAAGTTCAGCATAAATTTCATCATCACTAACATTCTTAAACTTATTCTCTTGTTTATTATTATCAACAGATTGATTAACCATTTTAATCATTTCCTTATATTCTGCATTAGAAGTATCAATAATATGTTGAGCTATAAAATTATTAATTTTAGTATTAGCTTCAACAATATTAATAATCATATCTTTAGCATATTTAGGAAAAACAGCAAGAATAGGTTTAAGCATATCTTTATCTTCAATTACACTATCCCAACGATTAATAAACCAATCAAATTCAAATCCATCTTCAGTAGCAAGTTTAATAATATCTTCTTGAGTTTTACCAAAATCATTAATATATTTTCGTTCTTTAAGAACATATACAAATAAAGCTAAACCTCTAACATATTGGTCTGGAGATAAACCTTTATCTTTAATATCATTAATGAATTTATTAATAAGTTCGCAATCTTCTTTATATTTACAGGTTTCACAAGCAATATTATTAGATGTATCACATTGTTCACCAAAAATTTCATCAAGAATAAGTTTAATATCAATATTTTCCATAATTTTATTTATTTAATCATAATAACCAAAAACATCATTTTCAGGGTCAACAATAGGACTATCATCAACTATTGGTTCCCAAGCAATATCGTCAAAATCTTGACTTAGACATTCTGCATGAATTTCAACACCTTCAACATTATTATTGAAATATGTATCATCTTCAACAAAATAAATATCAGTTCTTTCCATATCTTTATATATAAAATAAACTCCGAGTAGAGGATAGTTATCATCAACGTGTTAACTATAACAAACCCAATAAACAAAATGGATAAAAATGGCAAGACCATGAGAATTAGCTTTAACAAGCTCAACAGCACTATCCATCCTCTACGGGGAGTCTATACTACAAACTTAGCTAGCTTCAGAATCTTTATTCTTTTTATGAAGTTCAGTTTCAGTATCAATCATAATACCAATAACTCGTTGACTATCACTAGCAACATCAGCATGAGCTTTAACTAAAGCATCAATGAATAAATCATCTGTATATCTATATTCTCTACGAAGTCCACCATCAGCAGTAACTCTAAACTTATTCCATAAGAAGTCAATATAAGCACCTTTAGAATTACATATTCTTCCATCATCTTCAAGAGTATGAAGAATATTAAGAGAAGTATGACGTCTAAATGCAGCATTGAATTTAACAATACAAACTACATCAAGAATATGTTGAGGAACATTAATTCCAACAGGAATACCACGTTTATCAGTCTTAGCATCTTTAAAATCATTATCTTCATTAGCTTGACTAACAACAGTAGTTTGTTCTTCCTGTTTACGAACTTTACTTTGTTTCTTCTTCCTAGCTTTATTTTTAGGTTGAACAGTTTCACTACTAACAACAGCATTAACTTGTATATCTTCTTCAGGAACAACAAGTTTACCCTCTTGTTTAGCTTCTTCTAAACTTTCAGCCATAGTTTTCTTTCTAGGCTTAGATTGAACATTACTAGTAACATTATCAAAATTTACCATAACACTTATAAGTTTAAGATTAATATTATTATCAGTAGCAATATTACTCTACTGAACAACACGACAAATATAACAATTAAATATAATACTCCAAATATATTATAATTTATTTATACTATAATTCTAACTAATAATCAATAGCTATATTAAAATAACTAAAATAGTTATAGCAATAGGAATTAACTTACCATGAGTATAATAAATATCAATAGTATCAAGAGTATCATTAGTATAAAGAGAATCAGTAATATTAAGAATATCAAGAACATCATTAGTAATATCACCAGTAATATTAGCATGACTAGTATTAATAGTCATTATAATACTGATAATATTAATAGTGTTATTATTAACTAGAACTAATGCTATTAGTCATTATGACTAGAAGTCTTATTAGACTTGATAATACTGTTAGGACTAGTCTTAATACTGGGCTTAACGATAAAATTCATGACGAAACTAGAGCTAAAGCTGATGTCAGAACTAATGTTGATGATGATGGTATAACCAAAGGTTATAATGAATGAGATTGAGAAGATGATAGTATAACTAATAGTTATAGTGGTTATAATGAAAAGTTATGGAGTTATAACGAGAAGTTATAAGAGAGAAAGAGAGGGAGTTGGAACAATAGGTTTAGATTGATTATTAGGAGTGTTATTAATAGGATGAAGAGGAGGAGAAAGAAGAGCAGCAGGACTAGTCCCTTTAGCATGACCATCTCCACCCTCATCTCCACATTCACCACTCCCATAACCATTCTCATCTCCACCATCAACCTCAATTTGACCCTATTTGAACCACATTCATCTCCACCATCTCATTCTCCACGAACTCTACAATGCCCACTTTCATCTCCATATCCTCTTTCTCCACATTCAATACCTCTCGTCACCTCTAATTTCATCTCTATAACTTTTTGTTATAAGAGTAAATCTCCATGACCAATATCAGTATAACAAAATGTTATAAGAGTAAATCATCATAAGTTTCATTAGTAGAATTATCATCAGCAACCACATTATAATCATAGCTATCAAGACTATTATTAATAATATGAGCGATACTTTTAATTTACCAGCAATACCAAGTCTGCTCTTATTAACACTATCATATACTTTTGTCATATCATCAGCATTACCATTAGTAGTCATATTAGTAATAGCAAGAAGAATACAATCAATAGCAGGATAAAGTTTAGTAAGTTCAATAGAAGTTATAGAATTATCATTCTCAACTTCAATAGTAGTAATAATACGATGTACTTTTATGATGTTTAATATTAGGATAAGACTTATCAGAACTTACAGCTAGGTCTTGATTGACAAGTCTTATCAGATTGTTAAGTTCGTTTACTGCAATCTATTTAATGTCGATAATGAGCATTTCCATGTCGAACACTAACGATAGCATCAACAAAACTATTGTTGATAACATCAGTGCTACCAACCCGAAGGTCAGTAGCACTATGTTCATTAGAATGGAATGTCGTCATCATTCATTGCAGTAGCAACAAAACTAGCTGCTTTAGCTTTAGCCTCACGCTTGGCAGCAATAGCAGCACGAGCGTCCTCCATAATCTGCTTGATAAGTACATTATATGCACCAACAAGAACAGTGTCAGCAGGCTGTTCGATACCTACAATATGATATACATATCTATCATAATCCACAACATTGTAAAGATTATCTTTACGAGTAAACGGATTACGGTCTTGTACACCAGCAGGTACAAACTGGCAAAGAACTTTGACAGCAACACCAGTCAGATACATACTAGCAAAACCAGCTTCAGCAGCTTCGCCAATATAGTTGACAAATCTACCGTAGAACTTGTCTTTGCGCATTACAAGCAGTATCTGATTGAATGGCATCTGAATAGCACCAAGCATACCCATTCGATGTGTACCATCAGGCATACTTTGAGCACCTTTAACAGGACTAGCAATAGTAACAAACGCATTGAGATAAGACTTGCCATTACGACCTGTACGTTCTTGACAATCAATATTAGTAATGACAGTAGTCATTACATAACTATGACCATCAGTACAGATGCGTCTAACAACATCATCAATGGTTTCCACTTGCGCAGAACTTTGGTTATCTGTATCAACAATAGGTTGAACAGGTTGGTTAACACTAGTAGTTGGTCCAACTACATTAACACTCTCAAGAGCAGCAGCAGCACTCTGTGCAGCTTGCGCTAAATCTTTAACGTCTGGCATGACTATTAAGTATTTAATTACGCTAATCAGTAGCATTACTGACAGTTGTTTCGTTTCAACTGCAAAGTATTTAATGTTGATAATGAGCAGCATCATCTAGTAGAGATTAATCTCTACTAAGATAACTAACAATAGCCGATAGTATTCCAAATACAACAGCAGTAATCTGTTCATCACTAGTTGGCTCTACTTTCAATGCTAGTATGATAGCTGGCATCATCAGTATGATAGCAACTAACAACAATGGTTTGTTTGTTTTCATAATGATTGGTATTAATAGTTAGTAATGTAATGAGATGAATAATCTCAATGTATTTAATGTTGATAATGAGCAGGATTATCATTAACTCTATCAACTTTAGACGGGGGTAGTCAATCAAGTTTAACATGACCGGGGGTTCTACTCACTAGCCTCATCAAAACACTAATAAACTTAATCACCATCATCACTATCACTATCACTATTACTTTCATCATCTTATTCATTCTTATTCTCACTCGCATCATCACTATCGCTTTTATTATCTTCTTCACTATTATCTTCAACATCATTTTTACCATATTCATCACTTTAATTTTCTTCTTTTTAATTATTATTACTTTCTCCTAGAACTTGACGGGGGTAGTCAAGTCCAATTTAATGACCCACCCATTATACTCACTAGCCTCATTAAAACACCAATATACACTATTTTCACTCTAATTATTACCATTACTATCATTTTCACTATCACTCTCATTATAACTTTTCATTTCATTTTCATTATCGTTACCTTTATTACCTTTATCTTCATTATTTCCATTATCTTCGCCCTCATCTTTATAATTATCATCATTTTTATCATCGCATTTAATTCAGTCCTCACCAATATCTATAACTTCAGTTGCATACAAATCTTTATTCGCAATTACAATACCTTTATCAGTATCATTTTTAAATAAAACAAATTTATCAACTATAAGTCTATCTTTATCATCAAAAGTTTTTATTAATTTAGCTTCACTAATAATATTAATAAGTTTGTTAACATCACCTCTAAATATGTAAATAGGATTAACAACATAAATATTTCTAATATTAGTTCTTTTAATAATATTTTCATCTTCAAGATAAGCAATAGCGTTATAATAATCTCTATAATTAGGCTTAACTAAACCATAACCTTTAATTAAATCATGAGAAATATAAATAACATTACTATTAAATTTAATATTTTCAGCAATATAACCAATAAAAGAAATAATAACAGCATATCTATTTTTTCTTATTATATCCCAAACTCTCATACCAATAGTAACAAAATTACGTTTAATGCCAACTTCTTTACTAAGATGATAACCATTATCAAATTCAGCAACTATACCAGTTCTGGTACTTTTATTATAACTAAAAGGATTAGCAACAACAAGTCTTTGTTTTTCAAATTCTTCTAAGCAATCAGCATTATAACAAACATCATTAACAAGTTTATTATAAACTTTAGTAGGTTTAAAATCTTCTTTAAAAGTCATAACAATAACATTATTAAGTTTAACATAAAAATATATTACTCTAGGAAATTAGCGAAATCTATTCCATGTATGGTATAAATATAGCAAATAAATAGCGAAATCTATTCCATGTATGGTATAAATTAGTATTTATAACTTATTGATAATCAAGTAATTATAAGTTAGCAATAGTATCTATATAGATATATATATATATATATATTATATATAATATTTAATATAATCAGCATTAATAGATTCGCTGTGACCCGCTTCGAGCTTCGCTCTCCGCTATACTCCCCGTGGAGGATGGATACAATCAGTATCAATCACATCAAGTTAATCAATACTATCATTATTATTATTATCTCTATTAATATCATTAATACTAATATGATTAAGTCTAACTCATCTTCATCCTCCACGGGGAGTATGACTTGCATATTTATAATCATATAATCCTCTATGATGTAAATGTTAAAAATAGTTTTTCTCTTGGTAGATTCATTCAAACTCTTACATTTGCTAAAAACAATTAAGTTATGGGTAAAGATAAAAGTGAAACTAAACCTAAATACACTAGAGAATTTCATAGTGGAGAAAGGAATAAAAAAGAAGTTAAAGTTCCTAGTAAACTTAAACTTGGAAATATTGGTATTGATAGTATTATTAAAACTAAATAATTTAGTGTTATGATTAAAGTTGAAAGTAAATTTAAAGATTTTGGTATTCAAATACCTACTGACATTAGCGAAATAACAAGTGAAGCACTTGACGCTATTCTTACTAATGTAGTTATTGCTAAACATTATTGTGTTGTTGCTCTTTGCCAAAATGAAAGTTTGTTTGGTGTTATTAATAATAAAGTAAGTACAGTTGAGGTTATGCCAATTATTGCTAAAATTAGTAAAGAAGATGCTGAACTTATTGGTATGAACCAAATGGATAAGATTATTATTGACCGTTCTACTCTTGAACGTGGTTATCATCTTTATCTTAAACATAATGTTCTTAGTCCTCAATTTGTTAATAAGTTTATTACTAATGATGCAGAACTAACTCGTTCTATTACTGTTGGTACTTTTGGACAAAATCAAGGATATACAAAAGGACAAAAAGTTTGGTTTGTTGAATTTAAAGTTATAGCTATTAATGATTTAAGAGCTGCTATTACTGATAAACATAAAGCTATTAATCCTTTTGTTTATCATTCTGCTGAAAAAGCTAATTAGCCATTTCGTCTAAATAATCGAACTCTTCTTAAAACTACTTATGTATAATTTAAAATTATAGGTACTTGTGTTCTTGTTTATAGTAGTAATTTAAGAAGAGTTCTTAAACTTTCAATTATGGATTTTAAGACTAATACTAGTTTTAATATTGCTAATACTAGTTCTCATGAAGATTTTGACGATGATTATATTCTTATTTATAAAGATATAAATAATATATTAGATGATATTGGATTTCAAGGTGATGATAGAATACTTTGTAAATCTATTATTGAAAGTCTTGAAAAAGAAGCTAGTATTAATATACGAAAAGATAAATGTGTTGCTATTCCTCATATTGGTACTATTCAAAAGAATTGGTATCGTTCCAAACTTATTAGTCATTATAAAGACTTTAAAGAAGCTAGAAAAACTATGACTAGAGAAGAGTATAAAGAATATACTGCTAAAGTTATGGAAGAAGAAAAGCAAAAACATTATGAAGAAGAAGAAAAGATTAAGACTGAACTTAAGTTTAAAAAGAAACTTCTTCCTATTTGGATTAAACTAAGTAAAAAACATAGTGCTGCTTATGCTAATCTTTGGCTATATGCTATGAGTCAACTTGAAATTATTGAATTTGATGAAGAAGTAGAAGAAATATATGAACGGTTTGGAATTGGATTGGATGCTGACCATAGATGAAACTGGTATGCCAAAAGCTCCTACACTTAAACAACTTCTTGATAGAGATGTTAGTCTTCTTTATACTAGAGATAAATCTCCTAATAAAGAGATGTATGTTAAAGAAGTTGGAGTTATTTATTATCTTGGTGACCCTAAAGGTCCATGTCTACAAGAAGGTCTTAGTGAAAAAGAAGCTCTTAAGAAAGCTATTGAAAACTTTGATTTACCTAAAAATTATCAACCTGATATTCTTGTTTGGAAACTTATTAAAAGATATTATAATCAAAAAGCTGGTGCAGGTATGGAAGCTGTACTTAATATTAAGCGTGGTATTCATAATGTTGCTCTAGCTGCTAGCAAGTTAAATGAGTTGCTGAATGACAAGTTATCTGATGGTGCTAGTCTAGAAGATGTTCCAGTTGTTATTGGTTATATGAAACAAATTAATGATTTAGCTAATCAGTTTCCAAATACAATTAAAGCTCTTAATGTAGCTGAAGAAAATCTTCTGTATGAACAAGAGAATGTTGCTGGTAGAGGTGGAGTTGAAATTACTAGTAGTATGATTGAAGAATAAGCTGATGCTAATCCACTTCATCCTCCACGGGGAGTCTAGCGTAGGCACGTAGTGCCGAAGCGGGTCCAAACTAGTGTTGAACTTAATGGTATTAATAATATGGAACTTAGAGATAAAAGATATAATGATATTAGACTTATTTTTCATGAAGAAGAACATAAATATAATGATAGTCTAGGTAATGATTATATTTCAACTACTACTATCCTTCATAATTATGCTCCAAAGTTCGATAAGAACTATTGGTTGAGAAAGAAGTCTAAAGAACTAGGGATAAGTGAGAAGAAACTAGAAGAACAATGGTCAACTATTACTAAAGAAGCTTGTGAACGTGGAACTAATACTCATAATGGTCTTGAAGATGGTGTTAAAGGAGCATCTATGTTTCAACAAGCTATTAATTATCTTGATAAGCGTGAAGATGGTGTAATGGTTACTATTGCTGATATACCAAATTTTGGTGCTAGTTATAAGTTACTTAATCTTAAAGATTTTATTGAACTTACTAATAATCGTTATCCTCTTATTTATGATGCGTTTAAAATGTACACTGAAAAAGGATATAAGATTTATAGTGAGATTGGTATGTTTCTTATAGATTGGCTAATTAGTGGAACTATTGATATTCTTCTAGTTAATGAAGATACTAATTGTGCTGTTGTAGGTGATTGGAAAACTAATCGTGGTGGATTAAAATTTAGTAGTGGTTATTATAAGAAAGATAAAACAGTTAGACCTGCACAACAAACTAATGTTTGGGTTGATAAAGATGAACGACTTTTAGCTCCTCTTAATCATCTTCCTAATTGTAATGGTGCTATATATAATCTTCAACTTAGTATGTATGCTTTTGCTGTTGAATATATACTTGGTTTAACTATTAAAGGTATTTGGTTATGTCATATTGATAGTGATTTTGAACTTAATGAATATGGTATGCCAAAAAGATTTTCTGATGGTCTTTATCATATTAAAGAGAATCCTGTTGAAACTACTAAATTCTTTACTATGAATTATCTACGTGACGATATTAATAAAGTTCTTAAAGATAGAGAATTACAAATTAAAGCTAGCGGTGTTCAAACTCAATTTAAACTTGCTATATGAAATTAAATAAAGATAATTTAATTGGAGTAATTATTGGTTTTATTGTTTTAGTTATATTTGCTATTTGTTTATCTAGTGGATGCACTAAACGTATTACTCCAGTTCCTGAAATTCGTTATGTTCCTGTTACTGATTCTACTGCTATTAATGAATTAGTTTTAACTAAAGAATTACTTCGTAGAACTCAAGATTCTCTTAATGCTTATAAATCTGATACTACAATTAGTGCTGATTATTTTGTAGCTAAGTATAAACTTGAACGTATTAGATATTATAATGATATTGCAGGTAAAGGAAATAATATCAAATTTTTACGTTCATGGATTCGTAGAACTCTTAAAGAATAAAATATTATGTATATTGTTAATCGTAGAAAAAATATTAGACTAATTGGTTGTGAGCATTTTATTGATGATGATTTTACATTTGTAATTTATAAAGTTCAAATTAAAGTTCTTTGGTTTTGGATTACAATTAAAGAATTTGATGAAGATGATTATTATGATGCTGTTGATTGTTTTAGATATTGTACTAACCCTTATATAAATTAAATTATGGCTTACTTTGGAGATGCTTTTAAAAAACTATCTATTAAAGAAGGTGGTTATGTAAACGATAAAGATGATGCTGGTGGAGAAACTTATAGAGGTATCAGTCGTAAATATAATCCTACTTGGCAAGGTTGGGCTATGATTGATTCTTATAAGAAACATTATACTGTTGGTAGTAAAGAGTTTAAGTCTAAGCTTGATAATGATGTTCAGCTTCAGAAACTTGTTTGGGAAAAGTATAAAATAGGTTATTGGGATGTATTTGAACTTGATGATTTTAATAGTCAGAGAGTTGCTGAACAACTATTTGATACTAACGTGAATTGTGGTCAAGTTGCAGCTATCAAGATGGCTCAAAGAGTTCTTGGTCTTAAAGAAACTGGTAGATGGAATCTTGATTTACTTAATAAACTTATAGAAATAAAAGATTAACTTAATACTGTATAGAATTATGAAGAAGATGTTAATAGCAATATTTATAATAGCGATTATTAATTTATGTGTTACTCTGTATTTATCAATAAGTCGTTTTAGTGTAGAAGTCAATTCATATAATAAAAGTGACACTGCTATTAATCATGTTCGGATTGATTCTATACAGTTAGTTATAACTGAAAGAGAAAGTATAGTTTATAAATTAAAAGAACATGAGAAAGATATTGAAGATAAAGTTATTAGTCTTAATGATAGTGCTACTTGGGAGTTATTCAAGAAGTTGGTGTCAGAGTGAGATTGATAATATAGTGCATCCTCCACGGGGAGTCAACACTACTGATACAACTGTTCTTGTTCCTATTAATATGATTAAGGTTGCTAATACTAAAATTATTAAAGCTAAACTTTATAAAGATATTATTAATGAACAAGACAGTATAATTAATCTTCATAAGATTAAATATAATGCTCTTCATAAAGAAGTTGAAACTTTACAATATAATCTTAATAATAGTAATAAAACAAATGATAATTTAAATAAATCTATTGAACGTATTAAACGTAAGAATAGATATTTGGTAAGCGGTGGTGCTGTTTGCGCTATCGCTTTTGTTGTTTGTTTACTAGTTAAATAAAATATTATGGCTGATGGTAAATATCCTTTTCTAGAGTACATTGAAGAACCTGATAAAGAGAAAAAGTATAAGAAAGCTAGTGATTGTGGATGGTATGACCCTCATAATAACTTTTTAATTGGAGATAGTGGTGGTTTTCTTTTAAATATTAGACCTGGTAAATTTGTTAATACTGAACTTTTTAATGAAGCTGCTAGAACATATCAAGCCACAGGTAAATATACTCAATTTAAAGTTGATAGTATTCCTCATAGACAATTTAGACGTAGAGAATGTGATAGACGACGTAATGGTTTTTCTGCTCCTTGTTGGCAAAATCCAGATGGAAGTATAGAAGATGTTTGGATAACAGGTGGTCATTATAATTTTCTTAATTATACTCGTATGGAACGTACAGATGAATCATCTGTTATTGTTACTGAACATGGAGCTACTGCTAAAAAGATTTATAGTTTTCCTAGTTTTATTGATGCTCAATTTTGGACTTGGCAAATTATAGAATTTTGTAGACGTAATGGTTTGCATCTTATTATTGATAAAACTCGACGTGGAGGTTTTTCTTATATTATGGCTGCTGATAGTTCAAATGAAATTAACTTATCTAAACATAAAGTTGTTATTCATGTTGCAGCTGATAATAAATATTTGATTAAGCAAGGAGGTTTAAGTGACTTTGCTGTTAATAACTTAAAGTTCTTTGAAGAAAAAACTCCATTTAAAAGAGGAATATTTAGTCCTACTACTGATAGTTTTAAACTTGGTTATCGTATGAAAAATGGAGTTGAAGCTGATGATAGTTGGTCTAGTTCTCTTTTAAGTGTTAGTGCTAATAATAATCCGGACTGTGCTATTGGTAAAGATGCTGTTACTATTAAAGTTGAAGAGTTGTCTACAATGCAAAACTTTGATGAGTTTATGAATGTGACTGAACCTACAATGACTGTTGGTACTCGTACTACTGGTACTCTTATGGCTTGGGGAACTGCTACTGCTGCTAATATGCAAATATTTGAACAAAACTTTTATAATCCTAGAGCATTTAGATTTATGGCTTTTGAAAATGTTTTTGATAATGATGCTCGTAATGAAGTTTGTGGATTTTTTAAATCTTATGCTTGGGGCCTTGAAGGAGAAATAGATGGAGTTAAAGGTTTTGATGAAAATGGAAATAGTAATTTACGAATAGGTCTTCAACTTGCTGCACGAGAAAGAATTGAAAAGAAAAAAACTGCTAAGACTTTTGCAGAATATCTTAATTATCTTGGTCAACGTGCTTTATTTCCTGCTGAATCTTTTAGTAGTGCTAGTGAAAATATATTTAGTAGTGAAGCTCTTAATAAATTTGAAGATAAACTTCGAGTTGATAATAGTTATAAGTTTTATACTGATGGTGAGTTATTTGAAGATGGAAGTAAAAAGATTTATTTTAAATCTAATGCTCGTATAAGAATTGAAAATCCTGATATGAAAACTTATGATTATATTCAAGGAGTTCCTAGACGTGGTAATGAAGATCCGCATGGATGTATAAGAGTTTGGTTTGCTCCAGAATATGAAGAAACATATATTAATGATAGACTTATAAGAAGTATTCTTCCTGGTACTTATGTTGCAGTTTATGACCCTGTTGGTATTGATAAAGATAAAAAAGAAATTACTGATAGACATTCTCATAATAGTATATTTGTTGTTGAGATGCCTAGAGAACGTAATGGATTTAAACCTAAATTATGTGCTGCATATTATGGACGTACTGAAAGACTAGAAGAAGCTGATGAAAAGTTTTATCGTTTATGTAAATGGTATAATTGTATTGGTACTGGACTTGTGGAAATAAATCGTGGTGAAACTGTTTCTAACTTTCGTAAATGGAAAGCTACTAAATATCTAGGTTATGAACCTTTATATGTTTGGGATTCTGCTGTTAAAGAAAAAGTTAGTACTAGTTATGGTTATAATATTGGTAGTGGTCCTAAGAAACTAGATGGTCTTCGACTTCTTAAAGAATTCTTATATGAAGTTATTGGTAAAAATGAATTTGGAGAAGATATTTATGTTTTTGAAAGATTTCTTGATTATCAAACAATTCTTGAACTTAAAAAGTTTAATGCTGAAGGTAACTTTGACCGTATATCTAGTCTTATACTTTTAGGTATATATTGGAAGTCTATTGATATTAAAGGTAAGCGAGAACTTGCTAGTCGTAAGAAAGTTACAGAAGAAAATGATAAAACAGATATTTTTAATAGACAATGGTTTTAAGATTAAACAAATAAAGATATGTATAATTTTGGTAGACTTGATTTCCCTAATCAGCATGTTAGTTATGCTGAAAAACAAGAAGTTGATTGGTATGCTAAATGCTGTGATTACGTTATAGAAGCTGGTATTGCTTGTAAAGCTGATTTTAATGTAGAAGAAAAGTTTAATATCCTTCTTGGTAATATTCCTAGAGAATATTATAGAAAAACTCTTAATCCTTATAATGAGAAAGATGAGAATTTAACTCGTTTTCCAGCTACTATGCGTAATTATGATATGATGAAAGGTATTATTAGAAGATATATTGGTGAATATATTAAAAATCCGCATGATTTTATTGTTGGAGCTAATAATCCAGAAGTTGTATTTGCTAGAGATGCTGAACTTGGTAAACAAATTATGATGCTTGCAGAACAAGCTGTTGCTAAGAAAATACAAGAAAGTTATATACAGTTTGTTAATGAAGGTAATAATCCTGAACAATTTAATCCTGAACAAGCTGTTGATATTGAAGCTTTTATTAAAGAATTTAATGAAAATTTTATTGATGATATTAGTGCACAAGGACAAGATTTAATTAATGTTATTGATGACCTTACTGATGCTTTTACTATATACGCTAGAGCTTATTTTGAATTTGTTGCTTTTGGAGCTTGTTATACATATAGAGATGTTGTAGGTAATCAATTAATTAAACGTGTTGTTAGTGTTAGAGATGCTTTTCCTGTTCCTAACGATAATATGTTTGCAGAAGATTATGATATGTTTGCTGAACGTCGTATGTTGACTAAACAACAAATTATAGATGAATTTTATGAATATCTTTCTGAAAAAGAACGTGAAGCTCTTGATACATATTATCAATATAGTGCTACTACTTCTAGCGATAGAGCACTTTTAAATTGGGATAAGTATATGTATTATTTTGGTGATATATGTAGTAAATTTAATAAAGATGATTTACAACATATTAAGAACACTAATATAATGGCTCGTGATGCTAATAATGGTTTATTTGAAGTTTGGCATACTGTTTGGAGAGGTGAAATAAAAGAAGGTATTCTTACATATAGTAATGGAGCATTTGTTACAACAAGAATTGTTGATGAAACTTATCAGCTTAACCCTGCTGGTGGTGATATTAGTATTGAATGGGTGTGGCGTCCACAAGTTTATGAGAGCGTTAGAATTGGTTCTCGTGCTACAAGCATATATCCTTATAAGGCTCGTCCTATTGCTTACAATAGGAATGGTAAACTTCCTTATAATGGTATTGCAGAACTTTTGCCGGGTTTTGGAAGATTTAGTGTTGTAGATACAGTCATTCCTTATCAAGTATTTCGTAATATAGTTTCTTATCATAGAGAAATGGCTATTGCTAAAAATAAGATGAATGTTCTTATGATTGCTAAATCTCTTCTTGGTAGAAAACCTGCTGAAACTATATATCGTATGGCTGCTGATGGTGTGCTTTATATTGATGATGAAGATGACGTTAATCTTGTTAAAGCACAAAGTGTTCGTTATCTTGAAAGTCGTATGAATAATTATATTACTGAACTTGGACAACTTATTCAAGAGATTGAACAGACTGCTAAAATGGAATGTGATATGACTCCACAACGTTATGGTGAGATTGCTAATAGTGCTGGTAAAGGAGTTACTGATGAAGCAGTTATTCGTGGAAGTATGGGTTCTGTTATTATTGAATTTATATTTGATAAAATGAGAGAACGAGATTATCAAGCTGAAATGGATTATACTAAACTTGCTTGGATTGATGGTCTTAATACTTCTTATAAAACTAAAGATGGCGATATTAGATATTTAAGTCTTGATGTTAATAGTCATATATTTGCTAACTATATTGTTACTTGTAAAACTTCTGTTAAAGAACGTGAGAAACTTGAACAATATAAACAGCTTGCATTTAGTGCTGCTCAAAATGGTAATATGGATATGGCTAATGCTGCTATTCGTGGAGATAATGTTGCTCAAATTAGCAAACTTATTGATAAATATCAAAATATTCAACGTGAGCATGAACTTGATGTTGAACGTGTTTCTCAACAAACAGAACAACTTCGTCAAGAATTTGAACTTGCTAAGATTGATAGAAAAGCAGAACAAGATAGAGAAACTATTAGAGTTGAAAAATATCTTGATGGTCAGATTGAAGCTATGAAAGCAAATGCTAATATTATGAGTTTTGATAATGGTCTTAGTGATGCTGAAAAGAGTCAAGCTGAAGAACGTATGGAAAATGCTAGACTTAATCTTGAACGTAGTAAACTTAGTTTAGATGCTCAAAAGACTTCTGTTGAAGCACAACTTAAAGAAAAAGAATTAGCTGTTAAACTTAAAGAAAGTGAAGATAAAGTTAAGATTGCAAAAACGAATAAAAATCGTTATGATAGTAAAAGTAAATAATCGGTTGTACTTATAATTTTTGTTCATAATAGGGCTGGACTTGCTTGTGAAAGTAGGTTCAGCCCATTTTCATTTTTCTTTACACCACATGAGCCATTTTAAGCTCATTTTAAGCACTTTATTCATTTCGTGATAGATTAATCATTATGATAAAATTTGATTCATACATGGCTTCTCTGAAAGCAACAGGATAGGTTATCAGTAATAAATATCCTAGTTAGCAATAGTATGTTAGTCGGCAAATCGGCTTAAAGGTGAACATATTTTAACGATACAAGTAAAACTCGTATTATTATTATAGTTTATATTTGTGGTATAGTAATTAATTAAAAACAAAGAATTATGCCTAATTTTGATAGTTTTGGTTTTAATGGTAAAACATCTAATGGTGATGGAAAACCTACTGACGACATTACAGACCTTGATACAGGTAAAACAGGGCAGTTAGATGCTGATGGTAATTCTATTGATGATATTACTAATAATGGTAATGGAGATGGGAATAGTGATTCTAATGCTAATAAAGATGACCAATCTTCATCCTCCACGGGGGGTAAGTCTAATGACAAAGCGAATGACGCTGATGCTGAACATGGTTTAGAAGAAGGTACTATTATCGAAGATGGAGATAATAAATATACTGTTGATAAAGACGGTAATCTTATTGACGATAAAGGTAATATCTTTAAAGCTAAAAATGAAGTTGCTGCTTATCTTAAAGAATTTGAAGTAGAAGATACTAAAGAAGAAAATACTATTGATGTTAAATCGATTCAAGAACTTGTAGGTGTTTCTGTTACTTCAGAAGATGGTACACCAGTTGCTTTTGATAATACTCCTCAAGGAGTTGCAAGTTATATTCAATCCGTTATTGATTTAAAACGTGATGAATTTGCCCAAGCTGGTGTTAATAAGTTATTTGAAGATTATCCTATCGTTGGTGATTTTCTTAATTATTATGTTGCAAATGGTAATTCATTTGAAGGCTTTGGTGAACTTCGAGATAGAAGCGGTATTGAAGTAGATGAAAATAATGTAAGTCAACAAGAAGCTATTGTTCGTGAGGCGTTTAAGGAATTTAATCGTCGTGGTAATGTTGATAAGTATATTCAATATCTTAAAGATAGTAATGAACTTTTCAATGTTGCTAAAGAAGAACTTGAAGCTCTTCAGAAAGCTGATAACGAAATGCGTGAAGCTAATGCTAAAGAAGCTATGCGAGTTAAAGCAGAAGAAGAGAAACAACTTGTGGAATTTTGGAATGGAGTTAAAGAATGTATTGATAAACGACAAATTGCTGGTTATCGTATTCCTGAAACTGTTATTATTGAACGTAATGGTAAACAGATTTCTACTACTCCTGAAGATTTCTTCAATTATGTTTATCAAGTTGATGATAAAGGACTTTCTCGTTATGAAAATGATTTAATGAAGTTATCTCCTGCTGAAAGACGCGATGAAGAACTGCTTAAGGCTTGGCTTAAATATACAGGTAAAGGTTATGATAGTTTGATAGAAATGGCTGTTTCTGATAAAGAAGCTAAAAAGTTGAAACTTACTGCTAGTCAACGTAAATCTACAAAAGGAGCTATTAAAATAACTAAACCTGATAGTAAAAAAAATGCTCTAATAGATGAGCGTTTTGGTTATTAACATAATAGTAAATTTGTAGATGAAAACATTACGTGTTATTGGACAAACTCGTTATGAAGATAGAGGTTATTCTAATGAAGAATCAATTGCTTATCTTCAACTTCAAAAGCCAGAAGAAATTAATAGTTTTCTGACTTATAATTATGGTATGGATGATGACCGTTTTCCTTTAAGTTTTATTACTGAAGGTCAAGGTAGTCGTGGTATTAAAGATGTTGCTACTGTACAATGGACTTGGAAAACTATGGGTCGTATGAAGTTTACAGACTTTGTAACTTACTTTAATAGTGGTGTTACTAAACCGGGTCAAAATGGTAGTGAATTTGAAGTTCATTTCTCTACTCATTGGTTTATTGAACAGCATGGTCTTACTGCTCCCGATGGTGTTACTCAAGTTCGTATTCAGAAAGACTTAGGTGAATCTGCTTATGGTTATGCTTATCTTTTGAAACTTACTTCTCCTAATCCTGATGCTTATGTTGACCCTCAATGGTTGGCTAAAGGTATGTATTGGGCAATGAGTGCTCCTACTGTTTCTGAATCTTATTCTAAAGGTAATAGAAGCAATACTATGGGTCCTGCTGGAATGACTTCTCAACTTGAGTTTTATCGTTATTCTAAAGAAATAGCTGGTAATCTTGCTAATGTTGTTACTCAATATCAATTCCAAAATGATAATGGTGGTACTTCTAATCTTTGGATTAACGAAGAGATGCGACAGTTCAACTTGCACATGAGAGTAATGAACGAAGAACGTTTGTGGAAGTCTGAATATAACCGTTTACCTGATGGTACTATTCCTTTGAAAGACCATGATAATGGTAAACCTATTCCTCGTACTGCTGGTATGTTAGAAATTTGTCGTGAATCTAACTACGATACTTATGGTGAAGTTCTGACTGTTAATAAACTTGAACGTACAATCGGTGATGTTCTTGACCGTGATACTCAAGATGGTGATAAGAATGTAGCTCTTATGGGTGGTAAAGGATTTATTCGTGACTTTGAAATGGCTATCAGAACTGATGCTAAAGAAAACGGATTTATTACTCCTCTTGGTGAAAAGATGATTCAAGATAATGGTAATGGTCTTTCTTATGGACGTTACTTTAATAAGTATAAAACTCCAGATGGATATACTATTACTGTTATTCATAATGCTTATTTCGATAAGGGTACTGATGCTGAAGCTGCTAAGCAAAATGGTATGATTCATCCTACTACTGGCTTGCCTATTACTTCTCATCAAGCTGCTTTAATTGATATGAGTAATTATAAAGGTAATCAGAATGTTCGTATAGTACGTCAAAAAGGACAGGCTTATAAAGCTAAAGTTATTGAGGGTATGACCGATATTCCTAGTTGCTGGGGATTGCCTAATACTAATCATGCAGCTACTGAAATTGATATGGCTCGTTATGAAGTTAAAGGCTCTATTGGTTTGCAGGTAGATAACACTACTAAGATGTTCTTATTGAAATGTGTATTATAATCATTTAAAAGAAGCTATTTAAGATATGGATTTTAACAAAGTAAATGAAGCTAATAAAGCAGGAGAAAATACTCCTGCTGCTTCTAATATAAATACAGATAAACAGGTTATACCCCCCGTAGAGGATGGAGTAGATAAACAGCCTGCTAATACAGTAGGATTTAGAGATGAAAGTCTTGATGAACCTTATACTGAAAAACGAACTATTACTATTAATTTAGTTACTAATTATTCATTATATCGTAGAGTTAATGATAAAACATTACCTAAACGAATGGATAAGATTGGTAGTTGTGTTCGTAGTTCTCGTACTCTTTCTTCTAATAAAGGTGAGATTGAATCTTATTTTCCTGCTTTAATTGGTCTTGCTCCTAATAATGAAAACTTTATTTCACGGGTTAAGGCTTATCTTAATAATATTAGTGTTTCAATTGATGAACTAGGTAAGACTTTTGATATTTCTTTCTTTTGGAATCGTAAACGAGATTATCTTCGTTTTAGAGCTGAAGAAGAAGCTATTGAAACTGCTTATATGAATAGTGACCGTAAAGGAGTTAAAGAACTTAGAGAAGCTCTTGAAGCTAAAATTACTAAGTTAAATCTTCTTGAAAGTGAAAAGTATAAATATGGTTATCCTATTGTTCTTGATGATTATCTAATTTATCGTCATTGTTTATTATATAAAGATGTAGCTAAAGATATTGCTCTTATTAATTCTGACCCATCTATTAGATTTTATTTTAAAGATGACCAAAGAGAAGCTGAGCGTCTTGCTAAACATCGTCAGGAAATTAATTCTGCTAAAGGCAATTATGTTAAACTTCTCACGAATAGTGATTTGTTTGATGCTGTATTTATTCAATACTGTGTTGCCAATAATATTAATATTCCTAACGGTATGGCTATGGATACTGTCGATAAACAAACTCATCTTGATAAATTTAGTACAAATGAACCTGCTAAGTTTAATAAACTTTGCAATGATAAAGATATTACTATTAAATCTTTAATTGAGGTTCTTATTTCTCGTGGAGAATTTATCAGAGCAATTCATAATCAGAATATTACTACTCCTGATGGTGAGTTCATTGGTGCTAATGTTAAGGAAGCTGTTACATGGTTTAAGAATCCTACCAATAGTGCTCTTGTTAGTGCTTATAAAAATAAACTTAAAAACATTTGATTATGAACATTGGGGAGATGCACGTGACGTTCAGAGAACTGGCACAACAGATGGGTATGCAGACCGTTCGTGCTATTCTCATGGAAGATATAGATATTTGTCTTAATGCTGCTATAATTGAAAAAGCTAGAAATGTAATAGTAGAAAACGTTGGACCTGTTCCTTATAATGATAAGGTTGCTCGACAAAATGCTTCTATTAGTCCTGTTAATGCTCTTAGAACTTTATACACAGCGGGTACTGTTAACGGCGAAGATATTACAGGTGGTGGAACAGAAGTTGACCCTTATAAAATTAACATTGATAGCGACGGAATAATGCTATATACAGGCTTTCAAGTTAGTTATAATGGCAAGACAATTTATGATTGTAGAATTATTGAAGCTGAAGATTTAGGTCAAACGCTAAGAGATTTCTGTAATCGTGCTGCGAAAGATGCTCCGATAGTTACTATATTTGGAGATGAATCTGGTATTAATGTTGATATATATACTGGACGTAATAATACAGTTAAACCTCAATTAGTTAAATATCTTTATATCAAAGAACCTGCTAAAGTTAAGTTTGATGAAGATAGAGAAGAAGATTGGGTTAATTGTGATTTACCTCCTTATTTACATATGGAAATAGTTATGCGTGCAGTACAGATTTATCTTGCTAGTATTGGTGCTACTTCTAATGGAGCTGATAAACAAAGTTAAACTCTAAATTAAATTAAAAATGAGACAGTTTTTGTTAGCGGGCAATGTCGCTTATGGAGCGAGCTTACCTCTTGCTGCTGGAGCGGTTGCTTTTACTTATCTTGCTAATGGCAAGGAAACTATTGACGCTGGCGGTACTAAGATTACCGATAAGTTTTACATTAATCTTGGTCGTGAAGCAAATGGCCCAGTAGTTCTTCCAGCTTATAAGAAACATCTTACTTTTGTTAAAGGTGTTTATCAAGCTGCTATTACTTTCTCTGCTAATCTTACTATCGGAGATGTAAATGCTTATTCTGATTATTCTATTATGATTGTGAAAAAAGGATTAAAGTTCAATGAACGTAATCGTTGGACTGCTACTATTCATACTGGTCTTAATCCTACTGCTAATGATGTAGCAAAGAAATTAGCTAACCAAATTAATAATAATACTATTGGACATGGTATTAAAGCATCTGTTGCTGAGGGTAAAATTATTCTAATTGCTAAGTCTAAAGGTATTGATTATGAAATTCTTGGAGCTGATGAATTAGTTGGTATTGCAGTCACAGTTACAGCTAACGGTTTACCTGCTTATGGTGACGCTGCTTATATTACTGATTTAGCTAATAAGGCTGCTGCTGATGCAGGTATTGAATATACTTACCGTGATACTTATACTGAACTGTATCCTGCATATCCTATTAATCCTTTAAAACAACCTGACAGTGCAGATGCTGGATATACTATCTTTACTCTTCGTTTTGCTGTTCCACGTGAAATGAAAACTAGAGATGAAGTTGTTCATCAGATTGTACAGATTGCGTTCCCTACTGGAGCTGCTGCTATTGCAACTGTTGAAACTATCCTTAAAGCTATTGCTACTGAAGAAAAAGCATAACCTACTACCCGACTTGATTAGGTAAATATTAGGTAATATTAATCAAATAGGGACTATTGGTGTTAGCATTAGTGTTAATACTGATAGTCCCTATTTTCGTATTCATAAAAATGGAATTAATACAAAATGCTTTTGAACAAGGTCTAGTTCCCGGTATTGTTATTGTTATTTATCTTATTATTAATAAAATAATTGATAATAATAAAAAAGACCCTCTTGATGATATTGCCAAACTTCTTAATATAGTTACTAAAGATATTATTGATAAAGATAGAGAAAAGTCTAAAGCTGTAGTTTCTATTGCTATGGTTAATGCAGCTTCAGAATGTGCTAAATTTGTTGCTTCTACTATTATTACTAATAATGTTGATAGTAACCGTGACCAAATCGAATATAATGCTCGACACTTAGTTAATAGTGTTTATTACGATGCTTATTCTAAACTTAATATGTATCGTGGGGATGAAGATTATCTTAGCCATTATATGAGAGAAGAATGGAAAGAAGATATATATGGCGATATTATTAATATAATTTATAATAAACATCTTGATTCTAATCAACGTATTCTTGCGTTTAATAAACGTGTTGATATTAGAGTTAGTGATTATACTGCATATATTATTAATAAGGCTTTTAAATAAGATAATATTATGATAAGAGGTTATATTAATAATCCAAAACAGCTATCGAAAGAGATGCAATTACGCATTGCAAGCATGGCTGAAAAACAGGTGAGAATAGCAGAATTAGGCTTCCCATTGAACGAAAAAAATTGGTGCAAGTTAACACAAGGACAAATTTTAATTCAAGCACTAGAAGCCTTAGAATTGCTTTCTGATGAGCAACAAAAATCAATTATTAATTCATACAATAACTTGATGATAGAATGAGTGAACAAATAGATGATAGTTATGTTAATGGTGTCTATGTAAAAGCTGATGGAACTGAACAAGTTGAGATTACTCCTCAATATGTTTATATGACTGTTCCTAGCAAATATGTTTGTGTTTATCATAAACTATTAGTTCTTATGGCACAATATGGTCTTGATATGCTTAATGATTGTTCTGCTACTTGTAAAGGTAATAATAAAAATATTGTTACTTGTTGGAATATGTTTCAATCTGCTATGGCAGCATATCAACTTGGTCAAGATAAACTTGCTGAAACTCTTCTTAAATATATTAAAGGTCAACTTAATATTATTTATGAAGGTAGTGAACAAGTTCAGTATAGTGGTTCTATTACACTTCCTATTGATGAAGAAGGTAAAATTCATGCAATAGTTAGTTGTGGAGATGCTCCTAAATTTTATGTTGACCCTGAAACTGGTAAACTTTGGGAGAAGAAAGAAGAAGGCAAAGAATATAATGAAACTTATAGTCTTAGTGATGTTGATTATGATAATGAATAATGTGAATGTATTCCATCCTCTACGGGGGGTCTACATTATGAATTTAGTAAACCTAGAGAATATATGAAAACAATAGAAGAAGAACTTGGTAAAGTTAGTCTTACTTGTAATGGTCAATGGAATGACAGACCTTATGAAAGATTATGTATAGTTCATGACGGTTTCTATGCTAGCTATATATCTCGTAAAGCTGTTCCTGCCGGTATTCCTTTATCTAATGAAGAGTATTGGCAACCTATTGCTAAACTTCGAGAAGATTTAGTTATTGATTATGAAACTTTCAAGAAAGAAATACTAGAACTTATTGCTGTTGTTCAAAGAGGTCTTAAAGCTGCTAGAATTGTAGTATCTACAATGGAAGATAGAGATGCTCTTACTTGGGAACAGATTGGAGTAGGTTGTGAAGTTTATGTTATTGAAACTAAAAAGAGTTATATTCTTGATGAAATAACTCCTGTTACTAATGCAAAGAAATGGCATCTTGAAGCTGATTCTGAAATTGGTTCTAAATTTGTAGAATCATTTAGTGGTATGTTTCCAAGAGCTATTGCTGAACGTGCAGTTGCTGATGAATTTGGTATTAATATTCAAGATAATTATCTTCGTCGTAATGTTGTAGTTAATTATATGGCACAAGTGCTTAAACAGTATTTTGAAGATAATGCTGTTCAAATACTTGAAGGTCAGATTACTCCTGAAATGCTTAGTGAATCTGTTAAACAAATGTTTACTGCTTCGCAGATTACTAATGCAGCTGATGAAGAAGATTTAACAGTTGTTGATAATCTTCTTAAATTTGCAGATAAAGACTATAATACAAATGATTATAGTGGAAAGGCTCGTAAATATCTTCGTAAGAATATGATTAGTGGTGTTAATACTCTTACTCAAGATATGATTAACGAGCCTAATACTATTTATATACTTCAATATGATTATTGTTTAGCTGGACAAACTATTGAACTTCCAGATAATAGTATTATTCTTTGGAGAGGTGGTAGAATGTATGATGGTGCAGTTAAATTAAATCAATGTAGACTTCTTAGTAATTATCGTCAAGAAGATATGTTTGATAAAGAATCTATATCTCTTGATGGAAATTGGGCTGTTGGTCAAATACTTTATCATCCTCTTGATTTAGGTGAAGATAATAAACAAGTTGAAATTGTTGGTTGGGGTGGAGCTTATACTAATGATTTTTATTGGTTTTGGGATGGTGAAAAATGGGTAAGTATGGGTTTTGATTTATCTGTATATCTTACTCGTGCTGAATTTGAAGCTTTCTTAGAGAAGTTAAGAGAAGAGATGGAAAAGTTTTATGCTTGGCTTCTTGCAGAACTTAAAAAGATTAATGACCATCTTGAAATTCATGACCAACAAATATCTGAATTACAACAAGATATAACTGATATTAACACTAGAATTAATAATCTTATTACTGAATATAATGCTAAATTTGACGATATTTATAATAAGATTGGAGATTTAAATAGTAGTATAGAAGGTAGTATTAATAATCTTGAGCAATATATTAATAATAAGATTGAAGAAATTCTTAATAAAATAAACCAAGGTGGTAGTAATATCAGTAATGAGTATAAACAATATTTTGAAAGTAATTATGTATCAATGTTTAAAAATAAGATTAGACCGGGTACTAATATTACTTTTGTTGAAAATGATGATGGTACTATTACTATTAATGCTGCCGGTGGAGGTTCTGGCGGTGGTGGACTAACCGAAGAAGAAGTACGTAATATTATTAATTCTATGCTTAATAATTATTATACTAAGCAAGAAATTAATGATATTATTGCAGGTCTTGAAGGTGGTGGTGGCTCAGGTGGAATGGATGGACATAATGTTATGTCTACTACTCAACTTGGTGAAGCTAGAACAGGTAAATATCTTGTTATGAATAAATTTGCAGATAGTGAAACTAAACCTAGTAGACTTGATGTAGATTTTAATTCTCTTTATACTGATATTAAAAATAAATTAGTTGGAGAAGGATTTGGACAAGGTGGTGGAAGTGGAGAAGGTGGTGGAGTTGCTGCTAGTCAAATTCAAGCTTGGATTGCTGCTGTTGTTCCTATTGGTTCTATTATGCTTTGGGATACTTCAACTCCTCCTAATGGTTGGGAAGTTTATACTGCTGCACAAGGGCGTTTTGTTATGGGTTATATACCTAATGGTATTAATATTTATAATAATCCTAAACAAGGAAATCTTGATTGGAAAACAGTTCTTGAAAATATTAAAGATACATATGACCCTGCTGCTCCTGGTCGTAATGTAAGTGCATATGCATTTTATATTGGTGGTACAGATTTGCCTCTACATCAACATGCTGTTGCTGTTGGTAAAACTAAATCCGGTGATAATAACCATCAAGTTATAGCACCTAGTAACTGGAGATTTATATCAGGTAATTTAGATAGTGATGTTAAAAATGGTTATCCTTATGGTACTGATAGAAATAGACTTGATAATCTTGGCATTAATCGTTCTACTAATTGGTATATGACTGGACCTAATATTAGCAATAATGGTGAAATGACTTGGAGCCAAATAAGTGGTAATAGATGGACAGGTAATTATCTTGCTATTAATAAACTTATGCCTACTATTGCTTTACATTATATTAAACGTGTTTCTAATCCGTGGTAATTATGTCTAAAGAAGAGAATGTTTTTGTTGGTACTAATTGTCAATCTTTTGACCCTAGTAAAGTTCAATGTGATAAAGAGGGCAATATGCCAATTCATATACTAGATAAGTATTGTGAAGAAAATGATACTAGATATAATATATTTCCTTTAACTGTTATACAGGCTGTATTTGATGGTTTAACTGGTACTAGACTAGATAGAATATTAGCTTCTTGTAATAGTGTTTATTTAACTTGGGAAGGTACTTTTGCTGATACTGTTAATAAACTTGATAAAATTTATCGTCGTAAAGGATATATTATTACTTATCGTGATGCAACTAATATTAATTGGACACAACGATATAATAGTGATGATATTAGTGATGCTGCTTGGACTAATCCAGATAATTGGGAAGGATGGTCTTTTGATACTGTTATTAAAGATTTAGCAGAAGCACTTGAAGAGATATTTACTAATATAGGTGATTATAAAGACTTTCTTGATATTATTACTAGTTTTATTAATGATTTTGTTATTAATGTATTTAATAATATTAATAACTATCCTAAACTAGTTGAAATTATTAAGAATAGTACAGTTGAAAGTTTGCCTATTATTATTAGAGATATATTTAATAATATTAATGAATATCCTGAGCTTAAAGAGATATTTAATCAATATATTAAGCAATGGACTGAATCTATCTTTAATAATATTTCTTCTTATCCTGCTCTTAATCAGTTTATAACTAATGCTATTAATGCTCATGTAGAAACTACTATTGGCAACATATTTAATAATATTGATAATTATCCTGCTATTAAGAATCTTATTATTACTAATACTGTTAATAAAGTAGTTGATATATTTAAGAATATTGGTCAATATCCAGAATTACAAGAAACTATACAGAATAATATTAATGAACGTGTTGATTATATATTTAATAATATTAATAATTATCCTGAACTTATTGGTATTCTTTCTGATTTAGTTTGTAATTGTGTTAAGAATATATTTGCTAATATTAATAATTATCCCGGTCTTGTTACTTGTATTAACAATGCTGTAAATAGTAGAGTTGATTATATTTTCAATAATATTGATAGATTTCCTATTCTTAAGAATCTTATTGAAACTAAAGTAGAAGCTAGAGTTACTTATATATTTGAACATATTAATAACTTTACTGAATTACTTAATATTATTAAAGGTAATATAGAAAATATCTTTGATAATATTGATAATCATCCTAACCTTAAAGTTGTTATTGAGAATAAGGTTGAATCTACAGTTGAACATATCCTTAGTAATATAGATAATTATCCTATTATTAAAGAGAAGATTATTCAATTCTGTAATGAAGCTATTGAGGCTAAAAGAGGAGTAGCAAATGGTATTGCTAGTCTTGATGGAGATGGTAAAGTTCCAGCAAGTCAATTACCTAGTTATGTCGATGATGTTCTTGAAGGATATTATGTTGATGAAACTCATTTTGCTGAAAAATATATAGAAGATGCTCCTGTATATTATACTCCTGAAAAAGGTAAGATTTATGTTGATATAAGTGAAGGAACTAAATATAGTGGTAAAACTTATCGTTGGTCTGGAACTAAATATGCAGTTATATCTGAAACTTTAGCTTTAGGTGAAGTTACAGGTACTGCTTATGATGGCGGTAAAGGTAAGAAAACTACTGATATTGTTAATAGTTTACATATAAAACTTCTATCTTCATTAAATGATGTTACATATACAGATTCTAAAGTTAATATAGAAGTAACAGGTATTAATAAAGATACTAATACTAATAAATATGATAATGGTAGAAATTATGCTAAAAGTATTAATGCTGCCACAAAAACTTTAGCTGGAGTTATGTCTGCTGCTGATAAAGTTAAACTTGATGAAACTTTACCTAATCAAATTACTGAACTTAGTAATAATGTTTATACTAAAGAAGAAATTAATAATAAGTTTAATAATGTACCAACAGTAGAAAATACTTATACTAAAGCAGAAGTTGATAAAGCTATTGCTAATGCTATTAAAGCTTTAATTCCTGCTGGTTATGAACTTGTTATTAAAAAGAAAACAACTTAATATTAATTATGGTGGTACTGAATAAGTGCCACCATTTAAAGTTTATAAAGTTATGCAAGATATTAATCAACAATTATATGAAAATAAAAGTACACCTGAAGGATTTATTCCTGTTTATGGTGTAGTTATAACTGTTCCTACTGGAATATATACTAATGGACAAAAAGAATTTACTTGTGATAAAACTTTTGACGAAGTAAAAGAAATATTATTAAAAGGAGGAAGCATTATTGCTATTGATAATTACAATGATAGAATTAATTTTGATAGAATTGTTATAGGCAATAATGATATTAGTGCCACAATTACTTATTTTTCTAATGGTGGAATTAATAAAATTGATTTAAGTTGGGATAAAGGTTTAGCTAGAGTTGGAGGTGAAGAAACTAAAAGTATTAATACTTTTGTAGCTATAAATAGTAATTCAATTATTAAATCTTATGATATTGGTAATATTACTATATTATTAACAAATGATGGTAGTAAAGAAGAAGTATTAGCTGCTATTAATTCTATTTTTACTAATTTTGCTGGATTTGTTACAGCTATTGGTAAAACTAATTCTGTATTTCATAATGGTAAATATGGTACATTTAATGTTAGATATACAGATAATATTATAATTATTCAATGGAGTAATGCTAATGCAATTCATCATGTTGCTTTATCAGAAGATGGTTCGTATGTTTATAATACTATTCAAATAGTTGACCAAACTCTTTATAGATTATCTAAACTTACTATTGACCCAATAGTTAATCCTAAAATATGGGTTGGTACTGCTACTCAATATGCAGCTATTGCACAAAAAGATAATAATACTACTTATATAGTTAAATCAGATGTTTAAATTATGGCTATATATCAAGGAGATGTTGAAATACATGATATTAAAATTGGTAATATAGATGTATTTGAAATATATCAAGGTTCTAAACTTGTTTATCCAGAGAATACTGAAATTACTATTACGTTTAAATTAAATGTTTCCGGAACTGTTACTATTAATGGTTATACTCCTGTTATAAGTGAAAATAATACTAAATTTGTATTTACTATTCCTGTTAAGACTGATTATACTGCTAATATTACTGCTGAACATTATAAATCTCAAACTATTAGTGGTAACAGTGGTTATTTACCTATAACTCATAATGTAGAATTAGAATGGGAACAAAGATTTATTTCTTATACTGTTACTTTTCCTACTGATGGAGTTAAGGTTTTATTTGATGGAATAGAAAAAGGAGTTATAACTAATGGTAAGTTAGTTGTATTAATTGATGATACAGAAGCTAAAGATAGTTATATTGTTACATTTAAAGGTAGTAAAGCTAGTACATATGATACTAGTACATTGACAGTAGTTAATAGTAGTATAGCTAATACTGGTGGTGCTTATGATTTAAAACTTCCGACTAGTTCTGTTAAGAGTGGATATAAGAGAACTGATTATGCATCCTCTACGGGGAGTATAACCAAAGGTTCTACTTATGCTGGAACTTGGATTGAAACTGTTGTTAATCTTACTGCTAGTTTTACTAGTTCTACTACTTTAGGTAGTATAAGTAATAATATATTAACTATACCTAATAATGAATCTACTAATACTAAAACTGGTACTTTAACTGTTGTATTTACTTTAGAAAATAAACAAACTAAAGAAGTTAGTGCAGCTTTAAATCAAGCTGCTGGTGCTAAAGTTTATACTGATTGGGTATTAGATTTACAAACTGATGGAACTAGTGTTGAAGCTAAAGGCGGTACTAGAACTATTACTGCTAATGTTGCCCGTAGAACTTATAAATGGAATAACACTGGTACTGTTTATAGTGAAACTGCTACTCCTACTCTTAGTATTAGTGGTAGTGCTAGTCTTAGTGGAAATCAAATAAAATTTACATCAAACGAGAGCGTTTCAGCCCGTTCAGCGACACTTACAGCTAGTTATGTAGGATTGTCCAAAACGGTTACGATAACGCAACAGGCAGGCGCGAAAGTGTATTCAGCGTGGTCTGCTTGGGCTGTTTCTATCTCGGCAAGTACGCAAACAATAGCTGCAAGCGGTGGGTCTGCTACGATAACTACTAATGCTAGTCGTTCTCGTACTTGGACTTGGAATGGTGTTGGTACTACACATACTGATACTGAAACTGCTACACCTACACTTAGTGGTAGTGCTGGTGGATTTACTTTAAGTGGTAAAACTGTTACTGCTAGTAACAATACTACAACAAATAGTCGTAGTATAACTATTACTGCTACTAGTAATAGTGTTTTTAAATCTATTACTATAACACAATCTGCTGGTGCTAAAGTTTATGGTAATTGGTCTGCTTGGACTGTTAATATTAGTGCTGATAAAACTAGTATTGGTGCAACAGGTGGAACAGCTACTATATCAACTAGTGCTAGTAGAACTAGAAGTTATACATGGAATGGTGTTGCTGGTTCAGGTGGTACAGAAACTGGAAATGGAAGTCCTTCATTAAGTAAAGTTAGTGGAAGTGGTAATTGGACTAGTCCTAAAGTTACTTATGGAAATAATACTAGTACAAGTGGTAAATCAACTGTTATTCGTGCTACTATTGATTCAACTACTAAAGATATAACTATTAGTCAATCTGCTGGGGTTAAACAATATAGTGCTTGGTCTGCATGGACAGTTAATATTTCTAATAGTGGAAATGTTGCTGCTAGTGGAGGTAGTTCAAATATAACTACTTCTGCAAGTAGAACAAGAACTTGGACATGGAACGGAGTTAATGGAAGTGGTGGAACTGAAACAGGAACTGGAACTCCTACTCTTAGTAAAATTAGTGGTGCTGGTTCTTTTGCTAGTAATAAAGTAACTTATGATAATAATACTTCTACAAGTGCTAGAAGTACAGTTATTAGAGCTACAATGGATTCTGTAACTAAAGATACTACTGTAACTCAAAATGCTGGTTCTAAAACTTATAGTAGTTGGGGAGCATGGTCTATTAGTTTAAGTGCTAATGTAACAACTATCGCTGCTGCTGGTGGAAATGCTACATTATCTACTTCTGCTACTAGAAGTTGTACTTGGCAATGGAATGGTACAGGAACAACTTATACTGAAAATGCTAGTGGTTCTCCAACATTAAGTAAAGTTAATGGTGCTGCTTCTTTAAGTGGTTCTACTGTTAGTTATGGTAATAATACTTCTACTAGTTCCCGTAGTTCTGTATTTAGAGCAACTATTGATAGTGTAACTAAAGATATAACTATTAATCAATCTGCTGGTAGTAAATCGTATGGAAGTTGGTCTAGTTGGTCTGTATATTGTAATGCTAGTAGTTATATTGTTGCAGCATCAGGCGGTTCTGTTACTATTTATTATGGTGCTTCTCGTTCTCGTACTTGGACTTGGAATGGCGTTGCAGGTTCAGGTGGAACTGAAACAGAAAATGCTACTCCAAGTCTTAGTGCAGGAAGTGGTGGTGGAACTTTAAGTGGTAGTACTTTAAGTTATAGTAATAATACTAGTACAAGTGTTAGAAGAACTAGAGTTACTGCAAATTATAATGGTGCTATTAATTTTTGCGATATTGAACAAAGAGCAGGTAGTAAAGTTTATAGTAGTTTGTCTGGATGGTCAGTAAGTATTTCTGCTAGTCCTACTAATATTGCTGCTGCTGGCGGTAGTTCTACTATTACTTGTAATGCTACTCGTAGTGGACAATATACTTGGAATGGTATTGGACAAAATTTTCCTGAAACTGAAAATGGTAATCCTACATTAACTAAATCTGGAGATGGTACATTAAATGGTACTACTAGCGGTAGTAAACTTACTTATGGTAATAGAACTGCTACAACAAGTAGAAGTACAACTGTTACTGCTACTTATAGTGGAGTTAGTAAATCTATTAATATTACACAATCTGCTGGTGTTAAAACAAATATAACTTCTTCTACAAAAGTATTGTTTTTGTATGACGGGGCAAGTGATTATGTTGAAGCAATTAATAATTCTGTGTATATTAATAATGCTAGAGATAATGATGGAAATTATAATGAAGCAGTTAAGTATAATATTCGATTTAAAGTTATTATTACTGAAAGTTATAAATGGAATAATGTAGGTAATGTTATTTCTTCTGAATCTTATGGTAGTATTGACCGTCATAAAGATATTTCATTCAATACTAGCACTTTATTACATAAAGATACTGATAATTCTTATTACGGTAGTTTTAGTATAATATCTAAAGCTAATGCTGATGAAGAAGAATATTCAGCAGAATATATAACTAATAATAATATAATTATTACTTTATATGTTAGACGTCCTAGATTATATTGGCAAATATGGTGTAATGATATTCTTGAACAAAAAGACCAACCTTTTACTGTTAATGTTAATAAAGTTACTAGAACAAAATTATATAATAATAATACTATAACTGAAGGTTGTGCTGGTAGTGGTGAACAATATTTATATCTATTTAGTACATCAAATATGATGACTAGTAGAAGTATAATTGTAAAATTAATAAGAAATAATAATCCTAGTGATGCTTGTAAATTAACTGGTTTTACTGATATAAATACACATACTAAAACTAGTGTTGGTCTTGAAGAAGATAAAACTGTTATAAGAACATTTGTAACAAGTTACATTCAAACATTGCCTATTAATCTATGTAAAGTTACATTTGAATATGCTAAACTAAAATTTAGAGTATTTATAGCTAAAGGTACTGGTAATTAATATGATAAGAATACTATTTAATATAACAATATTATTAATGCTTATATTGTTTATTTACTCATTAAAGTTATTTAAATTAATCACATATTTATGAACAATAAACAACTATATGAAAAACTAGGTCAGAATAGTTATGATAAAGTATTTCCTATTACTTATCTTCAAAATATTCTTGACAAAGATACAAATAATGATTTAACTGTTGTTCTTTCTCGGTTTAATCATTTATGGATTCCATATCAAGGAACTAGAGTTAATACTCGTAAAGCTGTTCCTGCTATTTTTAGACGTAATAGTCTTACTATTAGCTATTATGACGCTGAACATAATCTTTCTGTAACTGAAAGTTATATAGGTAGTAATCTACAAGCTGGTGTTGAAACTAGTTGGGTTTCTGATGATAATTGGACAAAAATTATTAGTGAAAAGTATCTTGAAGAGAATGGTGCTAAGATTCCAATTGCTAATGGAACTATTGATTGGGATATGCTTAATGAAGCTCTTAAACAAATGATTGCAGGAGATGGTAAAGTTAATATTATTAATTATCCTGATGAAGAAGATATTACTATTAGATTAAGTCCAGGTTGTTGTAATGTTAATCGTCTTAGTCTTAAAGATAGACCTTATGAACCTGAATATAAAAGTGGTAAAGGATATAAAATAATTCGCAAGGTCTTACTCCCCGTGGAGGATGATGCTAGTAATGCAGAACAGCTTTTATTTGATGGTTTTCTTGGTGATACTTATTGTGAACACTATGGTCAAATAATTCTTAATACTGATAAGTATGAAGTTATTAGAACAGATTTAGGTAATACTGCTGGTATTTATTATGATACTTATCATAAATTATTTATTCTTAGAGTTAAGACTATTCATGATGGAGTTGGATTTTATAATTATTATACTAGATGGACTATTGTAGAACCTACTGATAGAGTTCATCCTCTACGGGGGGTCAACACTGCTGACTATGGGAATGGTGAAGATTATAATATTTATAATACTTGTCTTTCTGATGAACGTCCAAGACTTGGTATTATATATGTTAATTCAGTAGATAATATTAAATATTATTTTAATGAAGAAAATCTAGTTCAAGTTAAAAATAATATTTATCTTAATTATAAAGCTGTTCTTACTCAAGATATGGTTAACGAAGAAAATACTCGTTATATTATTCGTTATGCTTTTGATTTAAGTGGTAAAACTATTACAATGCCTACTGGTTGTGAACTTGTATTTGAAGGTGGTATTATTGAGAATGGTACTATTAATTTAAATAGTTGTAAGCTTGCAGGTATGGTTGGTGAAGAGTCTGAATATCTTCCTAATGTAACTTGTAGTAATTGGGCTGTTGGTCAAATTGAATATCGTAATGGAAAGATTTGTTATTGGAATGGTACTGAATGGAGAGTAATGGGAGCTACTTCTTCTATGGAAAGTTATACTAAAGAAGAAATTAATAATATGTTTAAAAATTATTATACTAAATCTGAAACTTATAATAAAGAAGAAGTTAATAATTTACTTAATGGATATGTTACTAATAATACATTTAATAACTTTAAAGAAGAAATAAATCAAACTATTACTAATAGTGTTAATCTTGATAAGATTCAAAAAGCTATTAATGATGGATGTGGAGTTAATATGACTATGCCTAGTGCAAATAGTAATAAACTTAGTCTTCCAATTTGGACAGGTACTGCTACCCAATATGCGACTATTACCCCAGTTGCTGGAATGACTTATAATATTGTTGATGAATAATGAGTTTAACTCTTGGACGTCAAGGAGGAATTGCTCAACCTCTTAAGAAGCGTACAGTAGGTCAAACTAATATTGCTCATGTTTATGATGGTGCTAATCATATTTGGCCTACTTCTGTTATTCATTTTAGTGATTTTACTAGTGTCCAACTTAGATATATTTGGGGTAGTGATGATGGTCGAGATTTGGACACTAAATCATATTATGTTAATTCTCCTATTAATGGCTTAAACTATGTAGCTGTTGGTTGGTCTTGGAATTTAAGTCAAATTCCTTATCTATATTGGGGTGGTGATAATACTGACTCAGGTGCTGAATGTGTTATGTTTAATATTGAATCTATGATTGACCTTGAAGATAAAATGCCTGATATAATGAAAATGAATCTTTGTGCTAATTGGTTTGGAAGTTTGAGTAGAGGTCATGTTACTGTTGAATGTACTGCTTATAAAGGTGGAGTTATTGTTCATGCTTGGCAATTAAGAAATAATGAAATTGATGTTGATAATAGAGGAATGTTTATTTTTCCTTTGGCTAATGGAACTATTAATATGCCTGATGGACATGGTGGTTATAAAGAATGTTGGTATGGTGAAGTTATTAAAAGAGTTGCTAAATCTAATAATGAAGTAAAATATTTTAGAATTAATTCTGTTAATGATAAAATTATTGGTTTAGATAATATTAAAATAATTCGTCATGGTGGTGGACTTGTTTATGACAATGGTTATTGTTGGTATGAAAATAAACCTAATGATAAATATAAAGTTTGGAATAATCAAGTCAATACAACTGGTACACCTATAACTCTTGATAAGCCAGCTCTTAATATAACTAGCGATGATAATTATAGTTATGAATATCATACAGTTTTGCTAAATGAAGATAACACTGTTTATAATGATAATTATACTGATAACTATAAATTTGGATTTGGTTTTGTTGCAGGTAATTCTGAATTTAGAGGACAACAAACTATTCAATGTTATGTAGGTACACAAGGTGGTAAAGCTGATGATGGTAAGACTTCAATAGGTGAAATAAAATATACTAAACTTAACAAAATTGGTGAATTGACAATATATAGTTCTATTGAAAGTTAAAATAATGTTAATGACCAAATAAAGATAACGGTTTAAGTGTTATAGATTATGTAGTTCAAACTACAAGTATTAATCTATTTTTTTAACTTAAACCTTAATTTATTATGCAAGTAATTGAAAAAGTGAAAGTTGTTCCAGAGGGCTATAATGGTGCTGGAATGAATTATGACGGTTGTAATCGTCGTGATGTAAACGGTAAAGCTAATGCAGGTTTAACTCTTGGTATTATCGGTACTGCACTTGGTGCTTGGGCTTTGTTTGGTAATCGTCGTTCTAGTGTATTAGGTGGCGCTGGTGGTGGAATGTTAGGTGATGGCTCTACTAATATTAACGTACTTGGTGCTACTGCTGGTAGTGGAAGCGGTGCTCCTACTGCTTTTCAAGCATGGGAAAAATCTTGTGAAGATACTTTAGCTCTTCAAGGTGGTCTTTATCAGTGGGCTTTGACTCAACAGAATCAACGCTTTGAAGATAGAGAACGATTGAATAGTGAATTGTTTGGTGTTTACATTGATGGGCGTAATCGTACTGATGCTCTTATTGAGAAAAATAACACTGACCATTTTAATCTTTACAAATATACTCGTGATGCTGATGATGATATCCGTAAAGAGTTATCTGATTTGAAAGCGGAATTGGCTGTTACTAAAGCTATTCGTCCTTATCAAGATAAACTTATCCAATGCGAAATGGAAAAGATGTTTACGGCTGGTATCAACTATACTGATAGAAAGACTTGTAATGTTATCTATGGTGTAGTTACTCTTCCAAATGAACCTACTGTTACTGGTCTAGTTGGACGTAATGCTTGTGGATGTTTACCATGTGGTTTTACTCAACCTGCTAGCGGAACTCCTGCTCAGTAATATTACTAAGTTTGATTAAGAACATAAAATTGAAAGAGATATGATACCTGTTACTCAATTCATACTAGGTAATAGTGACCCTTTACTATACCCTAGTGAAAAAATGACTAATAGCATTGATGAACAAATTGCTTTTCTTCAAAGTCAAAAACAAGCAATTAATGAAGCTTATCGTCGTAATGCTATTCCTAATGCAAATAATGGTACAACTCAAAATCAGCAAGTTCCAACTCAAGGAATTTGGGATGCTATTGATACTGAAATTGCACCACTTACACAAGAACAACAAAATATGCTTCTTAGTAACCAAGATTATGTAAATAACTATAATGCTTTACAAAGTATGGTTCAAGCAGAAGTTCTTAATTTAGTTAGAGGAAAAATCGAAGCTAGTGAAGATGGTAAACATTTACTTGAAGAACAACTTAAACTTGTTAAGTTACTTAAAAGTAAAATTGTTGAAGTTACTAACAAAGAAATGGAATTGTTTAAAGCTTTTAAAGAAGCTAGTAAAACTAATCCTAATTTAACTTATGAAGAATTTTTAAAGAAGTAATATTATGGTTGAAATTGGTAATGTTAAAGAGGTTATTAAAGATTATATTATTAAACAATTAGTATCTATGGGTGAAAGTTCTCCAGCTATAAGACTTTTAATTCCTTTGGCTAAAAGAGCGATTACTAATAATATTAATAGTTTTGATAAGTTCTTGAAGCCCATTGCAGATAAAGATGGTATGATTGATATTGAAGGTATATTTGATGAAGAAATGGAAGTTATTAATAATATTGATAATTTTGATTTTGATATACCTTTTATTGGTGGCGGTAATATTTCTAAAGGTATTATATCTCTTGAAGTTCCTTATGTGAATAAAATTGTTGCTCTTAATCAAACTGATTTAGAAGTTTTAAAAGAATCATTAATCAGTTTAAAAACAAAGTAATATTATGAGAGAAATGCCTTATATTGAACCTTATCGTATTGACGGTCGTCGCGATGGTGGTCGAGGTATTCTCGATGAATTTCGTGAATTTCTTGATGCTCGTGGAGGACGTGGCGGTAGAGGTGGTAGAAGCGGTCGAGGTGGAATGAGAAATCGTATTGGTTATGATACTTATGATACTTATGGTCGCCCTAGTCATAAAGATGACAAAGAAGAGAAGATTTTAACTATGCTTATGAGTGGTGGATACAATGATGGTGAATATCATTTTGATGAGTATGAAGCTAAAGAAGTTGTAGAACAAATGTATCATGTTAAAGACAATAAGAAATATATTGGTGAAAAATATGATATGAATAAAGCTCATGAGATTTGTGAACGCTATAAAGAAGTATTACCTAATGATGTTGAACCTTGTGATGTTTATGTTGCAATTAATGCTCAATATCATGATTATGCTAAACTATTTGAAGAATGGTTTGGTGGTAATATAGATAATAAAGTGTTTGAAAGTGCTATTACATTTTGGTTTAAAGATGTAGATTTTGATGGTGATAAAGTATGGGAATATTTCCACATGAATAACTAATCATTATTGTAAAACTGTAAAAGGGAATTATCTTCGGATAGTTCCCTTTTTTATTTATCTAAATTTTAGTATGGACAAATTTATTGATACAATTGTAGATGGAATCCTTAGTAATTTTGATTTTGGATTTATGTTTATTGTTAATGTTCTAACTTATATTATTATTAAAGTTATTGATTACTTTAATGGTGATAATAAAGTTCCTACTTTTCATAAGAGATGTATATTGGTGCTAAGTATTGTTACTATGACTGGAGTTTATATTGGTGTTTTA
>ERZ791635.50-NODE-50-length-87534-cov-6.10032_pt1 | contig 87534 bp, 112 predicted proteins | sample MGYA00510056_ERZ791635 | MGnify/ENA primary metagenome ERZ791635 (study PRJEB30046, sample SAMN00715187) | human gut metagenome | study: EMG produced TPA metagenomics assembly of the A metagenome-wide association study of gut microbiota in type 2...
TCATAATATCAAGTATTTTTGGAATATAGTAATAATCACACAAAGAAGCCAGAGACCTAATATCCCTGGCAACTTATTAAGGTATACTATTGATTAGAACCTTAGTCCTATCTTTCCCAAGAACCCCTTTCCTCCTACCACCCTTCTTCTCATAAAAGAAAACATAGTATAATTGAAGATTAGGCAACCACCATCTTTTAACTTCACCATATCCATCAAAGAATCTTTCTATACAAATCATATCAGCCATAGTAATCCATAACTGATACCAAATTCTATTGCCTTCAGAACACCTTAGGATTCTCTTATTAGGTTTATCACTTATCACTTTAACCTTCACCATAATCAAGGGTATATTTTAGGTTCTTCAAAGGTAATAGGAGGGAGCTTTGGTTCTCCCTCCTTTTTAATTCTCTCTAAATCATCCAAGGCACACTCTAGTATTTTAATACGGTTATTATTATATGCTTTACTGGTGGGGAACCAGAATCCTGTTTTCAACAAAGATTCATAACCCCTCAATTTCTCTAAAGGTACCTTATACCATAACTTACTATCAACGGTTAACCCATATCCTAAAATTAAGATATCAGGAGTACAATAAGTGAAGTATACATCGGTAAGGTTAAACCTTTGTGGAGTAAACCAGGGTCCGATTACCTCTCTCCATAAGTATGTACCATCCTTAGAAAGATTGAACTCTATATTAATGGTTCTACTCACCTCTATCAGGTCAACACATAATCCTCCTGGAGAATTTGGTATATTAATCCTTCTATCCCGAACTGTCTCAAGGACATTCTTTACAGGTAAGTAATAATTTCTTATTCTTTCTTCGATTACCTTATTCTCTTTGGAATTATAATCGATTGCAGTGTACGTAGGCTTTTCCATCCTTCTCTAATTTTCTTTCAAACCATTGGCAGGTAATACACTTTGGACTTCCTACCATTATCTGTACTTCTCCTTTAATTACTGGGCATGGGTTGGTAAGCTTCTTTTGCCTACCTACCTTCTTCGTCGTTATTTCTCTGTTCATAGTTCTTAAAGTATGTGATTAATAAATATATCGGGAACAGTGGCATGATTAACCAGATGGTTAGGAAAAAGAACCCCACCCTTTTCATTGGGTGGGATGAGGTAATTACTCTGGTCATGAACCATGCAGGTATAAAACATATGGCATATATAATGCCTAAGATTATCCAGGTTATCATTGTTCAAAGTACTTATTTACGATTTTGGATATCTTCTTATCTAACTCTACTATTAGTTCGCTGAACTCTTTATCCTTCATATCTTTTATCTTGGCTTCGATAAATTCCAGGTTTCTCTTAATAGAGAAGTAAGATTTGAAGGCTTGGTAATCCAATTCGGATTTATCTGTTAGAGGTAATATCATACTTGATTTACCATCTAACCTTGTATAGAATCCATCGGGTCCCAGGGTTCTTGATACCTTTACTTTGTTACTCAGTACTGCAAACCCACCTTTCTTATCTATGGATTCTACGATTACTTTCTCCATAAGAGTTTTGCCGTCAGAGAAAATGACTTCTTCACCCTCCTTTAGCTTTTTGGTTTCTTTGTTCTTTTTCATATCTTTATTATTAAATTGTTTATGCAAATATACAAAATTATTCTGATTTAATACAATTATTAATCATTATTTTTAAATCTGCTGCGGTAAAGGATTTCCGGTTAAGTAAGTTATCCAGTTGTTCTGGAGTTAGGATTATACCATTTGGAGTAAAAAGTTCTCTTAAGTGTGCCGGAATTATTCCCTGGAATCCCCAATTATTATACGAACCAATATACACTTTATCATTTACCATTGCAGCAATATATTTCTTGGTTGAACCTAATGACTCTCTTCTAAAGGTAGCGACTTCTAACCAAATCTTATTTAAGTGAATAGAATAATGCTGAAAATAAGGTGTAACCAAGGGAATCATTTCATAATTAGAATCCTCTATCAGAGTTTTATCCGATTCAATAATTCTATGCCAAAAAGCACATTGAAAACAAAGTTGTTTTTCCTCCATTAACTGAGGTACTGTCTTGGCTAAATCATAATCATCCAAATTTAAGGGTGAATTACATAAGTGACATGTGAGTTTCTGTTCCATATTATTATAAATTTATATAAGATAATAGAACTCCTAACTATCATCCAGATAAGGTATACGCAATACTTTCTTTTCTTTAATGAACTTTAAAATATAACGTTATGGATAAGTTAACTAATGAAATGATTGTGGTTCTGGCCAATGATTTAGGACTGGAGCCAGCTCTTTTAAAGGCAGTACAACTGGTTGAAGGAGCAGGTAGAGATGGATTTCTAGTAGATGGTAGACCTCAAATTCTGTTTGAAGGTCACATTATGTACAAAGAAATCAAAAATAAATTCGGTTTAGACAAGTCAGTAGCTGCTCAAAAGAGTTACCCTACGATTTGTTTCCCAAAATGGGATAAATCGAAGTACTTAGGAGGAGCAAATGAGTACAAAAGACTCGAGATTGCCAAGAAAATCGACGAAGAATGTGCTTTGAAGTCAGCTTCTTGGGGAATGTTTCAGATTATGGGCTTCAATCACCTCTATTGTGGCTGTAAAGACGTCTTCGAATTCGTGAAAAAGATGCAGGAATCTCATGAAAGTCAGTTAAAACTCATGTATTACTACATGAATAATACCAGTTGCTTGAAAAATCTGAAAGAACATGACTGGGCAGGCTTTGCTCGGAAGTATAATGGTCCTGGTTATGCTGAAAATGCCTATGACCAGAAGTTAAAAAACGCTTACGAAAACTTTAAAAACAAGATATAATGAAGGTAATTTACAACAAATTCATCCCTTTCAAGGGATACAAGGCAATGAACCTATTCGGGATTGTCTTTGTGAGAAAAGGTGCTAAGTTTGATACTTATGATTACAACCATGAGCACATTCATCTCAAACAAATGCAAGAGATGTTGTGGATATTCTACTACTTATGGTATGCAATCGAGTACCTAATCATCATGTTCTTTGCTAAGTGGAACAAACAAAGCGAAAGATACCATGATGTAAGCTTCGAAGAGGAAGCCCATAATAATGACCACGACTTGGAGTATATCCGAACTCGTAAACATTATTCCTGGGTTAAGTATGTAAAACTTAGAAGCTACAAGAAATGAATGTATTGGGAGTATGTGCAGGGCAAGGTGCCCTGCTCTTCCCTTTCAGAAAACATCTGATTGGGAATATAGAAGTAAGAGGAGTATTCCATACTCCTGGTGAAGAGCAATGGAAAGCTAATTTTGGTGATATACCATTCTACAAAGGATATAACTTACCTCAATTTGAGGAGAGAGTAGATGTTATTATATCATCCCCAGACTGTGGAGCATCATCCATTATGAGGCTTTCAAAGGTAAAAGAATTGGGTAATCCTAAGGATAACAGGAGTTTAAATCTAGTAACTGCTGCAATATTAGAATATAAGCCTAAGATTTTTCTTATTGAAAATCTTCCTCGTTTGCTATCTTTGCTTCCTTATGAGTTCTTTAATTTAACCTTTAAGGACTATAAACTTATTTTTCATGAAAGGTCAGTTTCTGACTATGGGAACTCTCAAGTATCAAGGAAACGTCTAATCATCATTGGAGTGCATAAGAAAACCAGTAAGAAATACTTGAATGCTTTTGATGAAGTATTCCAAGTAAAAACTCCAAAACTTACTAGAGACTTGCTCTTTGTATCTCCTTACGGGAGTAATTATAATATCCCAATAGAAAAAACTTTGGCGATGTATGATTATCGAAAACTCCCTGAAAAGAAGAATCTGACTGTTGAGAAGATTCAAGTATTATGGAATAGTGCTTTCAAGAACGAGAAGAAATGGCCCATTAAAACTGCAAAGATGAGTACTCTCCCGGGAGTATATCGATTAGAATTAGATAAACCACCTCTAACTTTAAGACCTGCAGATAGGCAATTTAGACCCGATGGGTATCCTCTTGGGATTAATGATTTCAAGGCAATTATGGGATTTCCTAAAAAATTTAAGATTTACATTGACCAAGAAAATTACCTTTATTGGTTAAACAAGGCAAGGTATACAATTGCCAAAGGTTCGGTATATGAGGTGGGGATTTGGTTTAAAAAATGTATCAAAAGGGTCTAGGTACACTTTCATATTAATATATACTAAAGTATATATTACTCCAAACTGCCCTTTGAAAAATATAGATATATAATATACTACGTATATATATCTATATTTTTATATACGTATATAGCTATTGTTTGTAGTAGATATTGAATATATGTTTTAGGATATAGGAAATTTATCTCACTACGTTCGATAAAAGGTAATCGCTTAGCGATTACCGATAGTTAGTAATAATTAAATTTTTCGTGATGATGAAAACAGATAAAAACAAGTGGAAGAACTTTGTGTTCCTTTTGCTTCTAGGATTTACTATTTACCTTTGCTTCAGGAATTACAAACTGAATTCATATATCAGTCAACTTCCTGATTCATCGGTCATTGGCATTCCTGATACAATCAAATTGAAAGAGAACTTCAAACCTGTGATACCCTATACACAATTGGTTCAGCCCCAGAGAATTCTTCTCTACGACTTCTATCGAAACAGTAGCAATTCGACTAAACCCCAGGCTTCTGATTCAACAGCGGTTATTTCGAATAGAATTAGTAGAGAAGATTCTTTGGTCCAATTTACCTTGGATAAAAACCAATTGAATCTAAGTTTATTCAACAAAGAAACAAACTCCTATTCAACGAGAATGTTTAACATGGACTTAGGTAAGTATAAGTACAATTGGTATGAAGGTCAATTAACTCAAAAAAGAATTAGAAAACTAACTCTAAGTCCATACGTTTATGGTAAATATAGGGTCTTTAATCAAATGTTAGACATAGGGACAGGCCTTTCAATCAAGACTACTAATTTCAATTATAAACTTGGTATAAATGCTTTTCATTATCCGAAGTTCTTTTCGGGAATAAAAGCTGACTTAGAGTTTTCAGTAACATATAACTTTTGATTATGGCAAAGAAGATTAACATAGAAACTAACACATCTGCTCTTACAAGGGAAGAACTAGCAACACTTGCTAAAGTTAGTAATGATGTTTTTTACTTTAGCCTTTTCACTTATGTGATACACCCTATGAGGGGAAAGGTAAGATTTGAACTTTACCCGTATCAAAAATCGGTTCTGTATAACTTCGTAAAAGAACGTTTCAATATTCTGCTTAAGTTCAGGCAAGCAGGTATTACGGAGCTTATATCTATGTACTGCCTATGGTTGGCAATGTATCATCCTAACAAGAAGATTAACATTATCTCAATCAAGGACACAACAGCAAAGAAGGTACTTAAGAAAATTAAGTTCATGTACAAAAACCTGCCATGGTATTTACAGACACCGATTATAAATGGTCGTTCGGGAGAATATGGTTCTGCATCAATGATAGAGTTCGATAATGGCTCATTCATAGAATCTATCCCAACGTCTTCAGAAGCCGGTCGTTCAGAATCTCTATCCTTACTGGTAATTGATGAAGCAGCAGTAGTTAGATGGGCAGCCCAGATTTGGGCAGCCGCTTTTCCTACTCTTTCCACTGGTGGAGCTGCTATCATCAATTCCACTCCTTATGGAGTTGGTAACTTCTACCACTCAACTTGGGTTGATGCTATTGCAGGTGGAAACCCATTTAACCCACTACGATTGTATTGGCAAATGCACCCAGAACGAGACATTAATTGGTACAATGAGATGTCTTCTGCTCTTGGAACAAAAAGAACTGCACAAGAAATCGATGGTGACTTCTTATCATCTGGAAATACGGTCTTCGACTTAGCTGATATCAAAGCTATCGAAGACTGTCTTAGTGATTATCCGGTTATTAAGAAAAGATTCAATGGTCAATATCGGCAATTCTTAGAACCAGCACCAGATAAGGAATATTTCATTGGTGCTGACGTTTCAACTGGTAGGTCTTCTGACTACTCTGCATTTACTTGCATGGATAAACAAGGAGAAGAACAAGCAGTATTCAAAGGTAGACTTTCAGTAGATAAGTATGCAAGGTTACTTGGAGATACAGGGCATTTGTTTAACTTTGCTACCATTGCTCCAGAATCCAATGATGTTGGATTAGCAGTAACTTCTGCTCTTCAAACTGAAGGTTATCCTAAACTATATTATTATCAGAAAATGCTTAAGAAGAAAGGTAAATCTAGACCTGAGGTAGATAAATCTCCAGGATGGTTAACTACACAAAAGAACCGTTCTGTTATTGTAGAGGGACTTGAACAGGATATTCGAGAAGATAATATTACTGTTAAAGACCCTTTCTTTGTTCAAGAAGCATATACCTTCATATATGATGGTTTAGGTAGGCCAGTTGCAATGGGTAAGCATAGAGCTAATAATTCTACAGTAGATGTAGACCTAGAGGGGGATGTATATGCAGATGACTCTATATTCGGTAAAGCAATCTGTAATCACATAAGAAAAGGAAAAACTAACGTAATAGTACAACCGAAATGAAAAAGCTCAATTTTAATTGGAGTTGGGGTAGAAAGAAAGACCCACCTCCTGAATCAAACAAGGAGCCAAGCAAGCCAAAAGCTGCTGCTATATCTCCTGGTAGAGTATCAGTAGATGAAGATAACTCTTTACTTAGTACTCTGAAAGGGATGACCGTAATGGTAGATCCTTCTTTTCGTGTTGAAGTAATCCCTTTGATTCGTGATTTATATAAGGTAAATCCGGATATGGGCATTGCTTTGCAGGATATGTTTAAGTTGGCAAACACAGGTCATACGGTAACATTCCCAAATAATTCAGATGCCGAAGCAGATAAGATGAGAAAACATCTTACCGAAGCTACAAAGAAATGGTCCAGATATACTGCTGGTATAGACGGTCTAGTTAATAAGATGATTGTACAATGCCTTGTTAGTGGAGCTATATCTGTTGAAGGAGTTCCCAATGATAGGCTAGAAGGTTTAGATACAGTCTTATTCCTTAGACCAGAGAACATTGTTTTCAAAAGGGAGAACAATGGAGTATATTCTCCTTACCAGAGGAATAAGAATTACTTTGTTAAGCACCAAGATTATATCAAACTAAACCCAGAAACTTATGTGTATGCTGGTATGTTTAATGATACCGATGAACCTTATGGGATTCCTCCTTTTATGGCAGCATTGGATTCATTAAAAGGTCAACATGATATGAAGGTTAACTTCAAACACATAATGGAGATGGTTGGTATGGTAGGATTCTTGGAAGCTAAGATGACTAAACCCGACCAGAATCCTAATGAAAGCTTACAAGCTTACCAGAATCGTCTTGAACGTACACTAAAGGATTTGAAAAGAAATCTTCGTAATGGCATGAAGGACGGAATAGTAACGGGTTATATTGATGACCATGAGTTTAAACTCAATTCAACTACCAAGGAGCTTGGTAATATTGAGAAACCCTGGAACATGAATCAGCAATCAGTTGCAAATGGTTTGGGAGTTAATGGAAACCTTATTGGAGTTAGTTCAACAACGGGAGAGGGAGCAACGGGTATAATGCTGTCTAAATTAATCAGCCAGTTAAAAAATATCCAAATGCTTGTAACTTATGTATTGGATTTTCTTTATTCTCTAGAACTGCGTCTGGCAGGCTTTGATAATAAGGGAATAAAGATATCATGGGGAACTTCAACTATCTCTGATGAAGTTAAGGTTCAACAAGGTCTTCAGTATAAAATCCAAAACCTGGATTTATTATATAAGGCTGGTATCATTAGCCAAGACCAATATGCTTGGGCAATGGGTTATGATTCTCCTGATGAGAATGAACCAAGAGTTTCACTTGAGGACCAATTTGCTAAAGGCGGTAACTCAGACCCTCAAGAAGGAACTAAGAAGAAGCAAAGGCAAGATGATAAAAATCAATCTGCTCGTAGGTCAAGAGATAAAACTAATCCGGCTCCATCTCGTGGAGACCAAAATACAAAAGCAAGATGAGTAAATTTACTAAAAGAAACAAAGAGCATCTTGATTCAATGGTGATTGGCCAGGGTCATACCATTATGGCTGGGTATATCCCAGAAGCAGTTGGAGCCCAGGCTTTCTCAGAGAATTATTACAAATGGAAGACTCCGACACCGGATACCATTGCTCAATTTGGATTTTGGGGAGGAGATATAGATTATAATACCTATTATCCAAACCTTGATAAATCGGAACTTACTCCGAAGGACGAAGAGTTCATAGAACCAATGTTTAGGTTACTTTCTGAAACGATTGTATCCAAGAACTGGAATCCTACTGACTTTGGTCAGAATGGAGTACTTAAGGCTTCTATGAAAATGTTACTCGGGCAAACAGTAAATTGCGACCATGAAACAAATATTGGTAATGCAATTGGAGCTGTATCTCAAGTAATGTGGCAGGAGTCTTATAAGGATGGAAGCTTTACTATACCTGCAGGTATCAACGGTATTTTGAAGATTGATGGTAAAGCTAATCCAAGAATTGCTAGAGGTATTCTTATGGAACCTCCTTCAATTCATAGTAACTCGGTAACAGTACAGTTTAAGTGGGATAAATCACACCCAGGAATGGAAGATGGTGAATTCTATCAAAAACTTGGTATTTATGACTCTAAAGGTGAAATGGTTCGTAGAATAGTTACTGAGGTAGTTCGATATATGGAAACATCCCTGGTATCTCATGGAGCTGATTCATTTGCTCAAAAGATTGGTGAAGATGGTAAAATCATTAATCCAACCTTTGCAAAAAGAACCTGGTCTTCTTATGAGGAATATCGGGATGACAAGTCCAAACAGTACTTCTTTACTGACTACAAAACGGACTTCAACTCATTCCAAGAAAAGGACAATACTCCAGATTCTTTTAATGATAATGGTACCCAAGAAAATCATAATCCTAATAAAGAAAATATGAACAAAGAATTGCAAGAATTTTTAGAAAAGCTTTTCGGAGATAACATGTTATCTCTGGCAGAGGGCAAAGAAATGACTCAGGAAGAAGTTATTTCTTGTATTCAAAGCTTGGTATCATCCAAAAACAGTCTTCAGACAACGGTAGATAATCTTACTACAGAGAAATCTTCTCTTACAGAACAGATTACCAACCTGAATGCAGAAGTTGCAAACTTGAAGGAAATGGCAACTGTAGGAAAGAATCACATTGCTTCTCTCCGTGAAAATGCTGTTACTACTTACAAGAAGTTGATGGGTGACAAAGCCGATGAAACTATTGTTACAATGTTGAATGCCGAAACTACTGGCATCGTTACTCTCATCTCCTTAACTAAGGATTATCAGAGTCGTCTGGAAGAAAAATTCCCAATGGTATGTGCAAGCTGTGGTTCTCATGATGTAAGCCGTGCTTCTTCTGTTGCAGAGACTGATGAAAAGACTGGAACTCAGAAACCTGCAACTACTTCGAATGCAGAAGCCAAGTCTACTTCGGAAACCCTCGAAGACTTGTATAAGAAGAAATTCAAGTAATAATCGATAAATATCACTGTTATGACTAAAATCGTAAACAAAGACCAGCCAATGACGCTGTTTGGGGAAAAGACCCCAAGAGCGGTGATTTACAAAAGTGAATCACACAAATTGCACCAAGCTTTCTGTGTAAAAGATGGTGAAACAATTTTGCAAGGTATGCCGGTAGCTCTTGGAGAAGACGGTTTAATTGAACCTTACACTGAACCTACTCAGGTATATATCGGAGTGGCAGTAACCGACAATGTAAATCCTGCTTACCAAGCACAGAACAAATTCCCAGTAGAGGTAACTGTTGCTGTGGAAGGTTACATGATTTGTAACTGGGTATCTAATGCTGCTGACTTAAAAGCAGGATATGTAGTTCCCTCTGGTGACTTACTGAACGGCCGATTTGTAAAAGCAAACCAGTCAACAGATGCTACACCTTTCATTGCCATCACACCTGCAGATGAGGCAAACGAGGTAATTCAAGTACTTATTAAATAAGAGAAGAAGAAACATGGAAAAAGTTGATATTTCAAAATTGAAGAGAGAAGACTTCGCAAAAGAACTTCCTCAAATGGTACAGCAGTTGGATGCTTACCGTCAAGGTTCACAGAACAAAAAACCTGTGGACATCACATTAGGTGAACTTACCACTGGTAAATGGGGTATTACCCAAGATGAATTGTTCGAGAAGTTGGATATCAATCCGAAAATCGACACAATGGAAAACATCTTCACGATGCCTCAGCAAGATGTTCGTTGGATTGTTCCGGAAATCATTCGTTCTGCTATCACTCTTGGTATGCGTCAAGCTCCGTTCTATCCGGAGATTATTGCATCTGACCAGTCAATCAGTGGTCTTAGCGCAATCATGCCGATGATTAATATGTCCGATGCTGCACCTGCAAAGGTTAACGAAGCAGAAACTATCCCATTGGGAGATGTAAGCTTTGGACAGAAATCAGTAAGTCTCTTCAAAATTGGTAAGGGATTCAAACTTACTGATGAAGTTCGTAACTACGTATCTCTGGATGTATTGGCAATCTACCTTCGTGACTTCGGTGTTCAGCTTGGTTATGCAATGGATACTCTGGCAATGGATGTTGTTATCAACGGTAACAAACCTGATGGTTCAGAATCTGCTCCGGTTATCGGTGTATATGAAACTACGAATGGTATCACTTACAAAGACTTGCTACATATCTGGGTAAGAGCTGCTCGTATGGGACGTAACTTTACTACTATGATTGGTGGTGAAGACCAGGCAATCGAAATGCTGAACTTGCCGGAATTCAAAGAACGTCATTCTGGTACAACTGAAGCTACACTGAACGTGAAGTCTCCGGTACCTAAGAATGCTAACTTCTATATTCACCCGGGAACACCTGACCAAGGTTTGCTGTTGATTGATACAACTGCTGCTTTGATTAAACTGACTGCAAAACAGTTGATGCTTGAATCAGAAAGAATCGTATCAAATCAGACTCAGGCAATCTATGCTACTCTGACTACAGGCTTCTCTAAGATGTATCAGGATGCTGCATTGATTCTGTCTGCAGAGAAGAAGTTCTCAGAATTTGGATTCCCCGAATTTATGAACATTGACCCGTATCTCTTGGTTAACCTTGAGTAATAATACACCTGGTTTATTTTACAAATAATTCCATTTCTTGATGGGGTAGGTTTTGCGAGGACCTACCCCTAATTTTAAACATCTAAAAACTTAGTAAAATTATGGATAAATATAAAGTAACTGTAGGTGCTAAAGCTTACAGCTTCCATGACCAATCTACAGGTATTACAATTTGTAGAGGAGAAGAAAAAGAATTGAGTGCTCGACAGTACAGAACTAAAAAGATTCAGATGGCTTTGAATTCAGGTCACCTGCGTTTGGTTCTTGATAAGAAAGCTGTCGACAAATACTCCAATGATGACATCGATAAGTTGGAAAAGAAACTGAATGCTCAGTTCGAAAAAGGTATGGAAATCAAAAAGATTGCCAAAGCCTATACTCTCGAAGAAGCAACCCTTATCGCTGCTCGTCACGAAATTGTTGCCGACAAAGGTGATACAGTTGAAACTCTGATTCAGGTTCTGTTGGAAGAGTTCGAAGAATCTAAAAAATAAGATACCATGGACAATCTAGACTTTGTAGCTATTGCGAATGGTCTGGAAGTTTCATTTAGAGTATTAACCAAAGTCCCAGCCAAGGCCATTTTTGACTGGGACTTTGGTGATGATAAGGGGTCCGTTTATGATGTTAAACAACCTACTTATACTTATGAAAAGTCCGGATTCTATACAGTAGCGTTGAACATAACGAACTCCGAAGGACTTAACTTAAATGCAACTAAAACCGTAATTGTAAATACCGAGTCTAAAACTACATTAACCGATAGTATATATAACCTAATCAATTATTACATTCCTTCAGAAATCTCAGATGGTATGTCATCAGAAGAGAAAGCAATGTACATAACTAAATGGCAGTTATATATCCAACCGCTAGTAAATCATATTATCCCACTGGATAAATATAATGATGAGTTAATGTATGAAGCTCTAGAAAACCAATTAATTATGGAATTGGCAGCATGGGATTATCTCAATGTTAAGCTCCTTAATTTATTAACAAGTACAGGAGAATACCTAAGTCAACTTACTTCAACCAAAGAACAAGTTGGTGATGGTTCTTCTAAACCGGAACAAGCTCGAGGTGATAGAATCAAACAAATCACAACTGGGCCTACTGAAGTACAGTACTATGATACACTTGCCGATGCAACATCTTCCCTATGGAAAACATTTTCTCAAGCAATGCAACCTGGTGGTATCATAGACGAGTTAAGAAAAAACCTTTGTATGTTAGCTGGACGATTGGAAATCTACTTACCATTCTGTGACCAATCAAGTCATGTAGTAGTTCCAAGAGTAGTAGACAGAAGAAGACCTGGATTAATAGATGGGCCAAACCCCAGCTCTCCAGTAAAACGTAATGGTAGAACCTTAATTAGAAAACGATGACCAAGACTCCTCATAGATTGGTTAAGAACCGGTCTTGGGATAGATACAAGAAGATTATAAATGATTTCTTGGATATAGATGCTGGTAGGCAAACTATAACTTGGGCAAAGAATGTAAATCAACTCCTAAGTCATGGAGAAGATGAAATCCCTAAATATTATAATATACCAATCGAGGCATTATGTTATTACAATGCCTTCAGAAACTGGCCTATTAATAAGGCAACAGTAACTGGAGAACTCGATGATGAGAATTTATCAATACTGGTTACTAAATCATATATAGAACAACTGGGACATTTAACTCCAGAAGGCTATTGGGATTTTAACTGGTCTGAAGATAGGTTCGTAATTAATGGTATTACTTATAAACCTTCTGGAGATACACAAGTTGCTCAGGCCAAGGATGAAGCATTAGTCTTCATGGTTATCCTAAAAAGGGACCGAGATACCAAAATACAATTCGTAGAATAAAATTGAAAAGTATATGGCAAAGATGTTAATGTTACGATGGAAACCAATTAATACCGGAAACGGTATTTGGTTTGATAGTAACCTGATTGTCTTGAACGGTACATCTGGAGTACATATTGAAAGTAAGAAAAGTAATTTAGACGTTACCACATTCCAGTCTATGACTGGAGGTAAGTTTGTTACTTGCTTTCAAGATTACTTTGGAGAAGTTTGGGATAAGATAATACCTCATCCGGGTATTGGCCAGGTGATAAAATTCCGTATCAATCAACTTCCAGATTATGCAATAATCAGAGGTGATATTGAAGACGGGGGAGACCCAGACCCAGAACATCCAGATATTCCAATGAATGCCTTCTGTGGAAAAGAAGGAGAACCATTCAGAGATAAGAATTCTGACTTCTTCTGTGGTAAGCAAGTAATCAATCCTTAAAATAATAACAATATGTACGTAAGTAAGTATTACACAAATGAAGAAATTGACCAAAGACTTTTACAAGGTTATTTTGATGACTTCGTAAAGGCCGGGTTTGCTGGAACTATTAATGAGTTCTGGGCATTCGTTCTTTCTATTGCCAATAAGGTAGATAAGAGAGAAGGATACGACTTATCTAAAAATGACTTCACGGATAAACTCAAAGAGAAACTGGAAGGCATTGAAGAAAGAGCAAACTACATCACTAAGCTTTCTCAGTTGGAGAATGATACTAAGTTCCAAACTGAAGAACAGGTAAGACAAGCTATCAGTGATTTGATTGATGGTGCCGATGATGCACTTGATACATTAAAGGAATTGGCAGAAGCATTGGGAAATGACCCCAACTTTGCTACTACAATTACCAACAAATTAACGGATTTACGTAATGCACTGACAGATGAAGTTAACCGAGCTAAGGAGGAGGAAGGGAAACTGAGTACCCAAATTAGTGAGGTTAACTCTAATTTCATTAAGGCAGTGGATTTACTTAATGATAAAATCGACACTGCAGTTACTAACCTTATCAATAAGATAGATAAGATAGAAGCAAAAGTCGATAAGAATACTGCTGACATTGCAGACCTCAGAAATGAAACTACTGGTTCATTGGCAGAAGCTAAGGCATATGCTAAAGACTTGGTAGATAAAGAAGCTGAGCTTCGTAAAACGGCTGACGATGCTTTATCAGAAAGTATTCACCAACTGAATACATTGCATATCAATGATAAGGCAGAGCTCAAACAAGACATTGCTGCAGAAGCCCAATTGAGAGCAAATGCAGATGCAAACATTCAGTTGAAACTCACTGAAGAAATCACTAATCGTCAAACTGGTGATGCTGCCTTAGAAAGTAAACTTTCTGATGAGGTAGTAAATCGTAAAGCTGCCGATGAAACTCTTCAGAATTCAATTACCAAAGAGGTTGCTGACCGTACCAATGCAGATAATACCCTCCAGGTAAACATTGATAAAGAGGCTCAAGCTCGGGAATCTGCAGACCAGGTTCTTCAGACTAATATTAATTCTGAAGCTGCAACTCGTACTGCTCAGGACCAAATCCTTGACCAGAAGATAACTGCCCTAAGTGAAAAGACTGATGGTGATAAGTCCGATGTACTTGCTGCAATTGAAGCAGAGAAGGAAGCTCGTATTGCTGCAGATGCTGACCTTAATTCCAAGAAGGTAGATAAAAGAGAAGGTTATTCTTTAACTAAGAATGACTTTACAGATCTCTTGCTTGCCAAACTGAATGGAATCGAGGAACATGCTAATTACATTACCTTGGTATCACAATTGGCAAATGATGCCGGTTATCAAACTGAAGCAGAAGTAGAGGCAGCAATTGAAAAGATTATTGGTTCTGCACCAGAAGTACTTGATACTCTGGAAGAGATTGCTAGGGCATTAGGTGATGACCCTAATTTTGCTTCAACTATCACCAAGAAGTTGGCAGCAATTACAGAAAAGGTAAACCAAGAGATTGAAGACCGGGAAGCTGCTGATGTAGCCCTCCAGGCAAATATAACTGATGAAGAAACCGCAAGAATTGAAGCAGATGCTGCTCTTAAGGAAGAACTTAAAGAGTATGTAGATAACTCGGCTGCTACTGGAGATACTGCTCTTCAAGTAGTTAAAGATAACCTGGCAAAAGAAATCCAAGACCGTAAAGATGCTGATGCTATCTTGCAGGCAAATATCGACAAAGAAACTGTTGATAGAAAGGAAGCAGATAAAACCCATACCGATAACATTGCTGCTCTTACTCAGAGAGTTTCGGATTTGGCTTTATCAATGCAGGATGCTATCAATACAGTTAAGAACGAATTGACTGCTCAGGTAAATGCTAATACCACGGCTATTGCTACTAACCAAGCAAATATCACAAAGAACTCTGAGGCAATCACTGCCATGAATAAAACCATTGCCGATAACTACAAAGAAGTTAAGGATATGGTTAATGAGGAAATTGTAGACCGTACTAATGGCGATAGTAATCTGAGTTCTCGTATTGATACTACCAATATTGCTTTGGGTACAGAAACGGCAGAACGCAAGGCTGCAGACCAAATCCTTCAAGTAAATCTAGATAAAGAAGTCGGAGACCGTAAGTCTGCAGATACTGCACTTGAAACTAAGATTGAAAGTCAGATATCTAACTTAAGCCAACAGACTTCATCCGAGATTACTCGAGTAGAAGGTGAGGTTACTCAAGAAGTTAAGGACCGGGAAGCAGCAGATAAAACTTTAAGTGACCGAATTGATTCTTTGGAGACTGGTTCTACTGCAGGTTTAAATGAAGTCAAAGCAAAGGTAGAAGCTAATACAGTAGCAATTAATACTGAGAAAGACCGAGCAACCGCTAGAGAGAATGCTATACAGGCAAATTTGGATACTGCAATAGCAAATCATAAAGACGAAGTAAATGGTTTAACTAAGGATATTTCCGATGAAGCCAATACCCGTTTAGCAGGAGATACAGCTCTTCAGGTAAATATTGATAAAGAGGTTGCTGACCGTAAGAATGCCGATACCCTATTAGATAATAAGATTGCCCAGGAAATCTCAGACCGTACAACTGCTATCCAGGGTCTTGAATCTAAGAAGGTAGATAAAGTAGATGGTAAGGTACTTTCTTCAAACGACTTTACCGATGTTCTTCTGAATAAACTGAATGGAATCGAGGAACATGCTAATTACATAACTAAAGTTTCTGAACTTCTGAATGATTCAGGATTCCAAACTGAAGCTGAGGTAGAAGCTGCAATTCAGAAAATCATTGGCTCTGCTCCTGGTGTATTGGATACTCTGGAAGAGATTGCTAGGGCATTAGGTGATGACCCCAACTTCGCAACAACCATGACTCAGAAGTTAAATGAGTTAACTACGAAGATTGAGACAGAAACTGAAAAACGAGTTGAAGGTGATGCTGCTTTAGATGCCAAGCTTACTACTCTAAGTACTACTCTGACCAAGACAGTAGAAGACTTAAGAACCTATGTTACTGAAACTCGTACTGAATTGTTGGCAAGAGCAAATAACCAAGATGCTCTTATCACTCAGAATGCTGCAAACATTCAGAGAAATTTGGAATTGATTCAGGGTATTCAGAATAATATTTCTGGTTCTTATCTGGAAGTTAAGGCTTTACTTGAAACTGAGATTGCTGCTCGTAAGGCAGAAGACATTCGGTTGGAAGGTAAAATCGACCAGAATACTGCAGACCTGGGAACCGAAAGGGAAGAAAGAATGGCTGCAGATAAGGCTCTTCAAGATGCCCTGGATGCAGAAGAAGCTGCAAGAACTGCTGCTGATGCTGCACTGGGAGTTCGTATCGATACTGAGATTGCAGAAAGAAAAGCTGCTGACAAAACTCTCCAAGACAATATTGATGCCGAGGAGTATGCAAGAACTCAAGAAGATACTCGTCTGAATGCTCGTATCGATAAAGAAGTTACAGACCGTACCAATGCCGACAATGAATTAGGTACTCGTATCGATAATGAAGAAGATGCAAGGGAAGCTGCAGATACTACTTTGCAGGATAATATTGATGCTGAAGAGACTGCCCGTACTGAAGCCGATACTACTTTGCAGGATAATATTGATGCTACCAATGCTCATACTATCAATACTCATCGTTTGGATTCTAATCCAGTACTTAATGGTACTGATATCAAACTCGATGGCTATGTAAAGGCAACCGGTACTACTCCTGCAGATTTGGATGTAAAGGTAACAGATACTACTTCGGCAGCTTTTGGTAAAGTACAAAAACGAATTGAAGTCGATAAAGCAGATGCTGATTCTAAATTCAATAAGGTAAAAGCTGCAGTAGGTCTTACCAATGATTTGGGAATGCCAGCTCTTACTGATACGAATTATATGGGCGGTTCAGTTGATGTAGTTGATTCTTTGAAAAAACTTGATGCTCAATTAGAACCAATTATTATCCCGGCAGCAACATTCAATATATCTGCTTCGGCAACCTCAGAAGAGATTGCAGCAGTATTTACTGATGAATTGCTTAATGAGATTGCAAATAACACTACACACCGTCCTTATATATTGGTAGATACCGGCAACAATTTCTATCAACAATTTAGATTAAGTTTACAACTTAGTGGTCCTACTACTGGTGCCATTACTTTGAGATTTATGTATGAATTGGCTGGTATGGAATTCTACAGAGAGTTCAAGAGAACTGCTCAAGGTGCTTGGTCTATTTCTACAGTAAGAGCTGGTAAAATTCTTATCGAAGGAGATGTAGTAAATAACTTAACTGCAGGTGGAACTAAGGTACCATTAAGTGCAGAACAAGGTAAAGCTTTGAAGGCTTTGATTGATGGTCTTGGAACTGATACTTCAGAACTGGAAACAGAACTCAAAGAATTAATCCAAACTACTAAGACGGCTTTAGAAGCTTCAATAGCTACAGAAGTTCAAAATCGAAAAGATGCTGATACTGCCTTAGATACGAAGTTAACTACGGCTATCAATAAGGAAGTTCAGGATAGAACTGCTGCTGATACTGTATTGGGTACCCGAATTGATAACGAGGTAACTGCAAGAACAGAAGCAGATGCTGCCTTGAAAACTGAATTAACCGAGGACATACAAGGAGTTCAGGATGCCCTAGATGCCTTCATTGCAACTAAGGCACAAGCTAGTGGATTAGCTTCTCTGGATGAAAATGGTAAAGTACCTTCTGAACAATTACCCTCATATGTAGATGATGTAATCGATGTATATGCAACATACGATAAGTCTCCCACTGGAGATCTTTCTAATATCTCTCTCTTTGCAGATGCTGACCATAATACACCAATAACGGGAGAGGCAGGAAAGATTTATCAGAATGTAACTACGGGAGAACCCGGTTATCAATTCAGATGGACTGGTACTACTTGGTCTCTGATTGTTTCTGGTGGAGTAGTAATTGGAGAGATTACTGGTACTGCTTATGATGGAGCTAAGGGTAAGACTACTACAGACAATCTTAATGCTCTTATGACTTTTAATCCTATACGATTAATCTCAATTGTTACAGATGCCTCTAAAGCTGTCATAAATTATGAAAGGGCAGATGGTACTGGTATCCAAGGATTACAAATTCCTACTGCATCATCTGCTAAAGCTGGTGTTATGGCTGCTGCAGATAAGGTTAAGCTTGATACTACTTTACCAAAACAAATCTCAGATGAGGTTACAGCAAGAACTGAGGCTATTAATGCTTTGCAAGGAGAATTGGCTGATGATATTGCTCAAGAGGTAGTAGATAGAAATTCTGCAATAGCTGCTGCTAAAACAGAACTCACTACTGCTATCAATAAAGAGGTATCTGACAGAAAAGCTGCAGATACTCAAGTAAGAACTGACCTTGAAGCTGCAGTTGAATTAGTTGCTGAAGACTTAAGAGGTGCAGATACTACTCTCCAGAATAATATCACTAAAGAAGTTAATGACCGAAAAGGTGAGGTTACCCGAATAGAAGGATTAATTTCAGATGAAGCTGCAACAAGAGCTCAAGCAGATACTACTGTAAATGCCAAAGTAGATTCCCATATTGGTAATAAATCTAACCCTCATGGAGTAACTAAAGCTCAAGTGGGATTGGGTAATGTTAACAATACATCAGATGCAGATAAACCAGTATCTACTGCTCAAGCTACGGCTATTGCAGATGCCAAGGCTGCAGGTACCAACGCTCAAACCAATCTTACTACTCACATGCAAAATAAGAGTAACCCTCATGGAGTAACAAGAGACCAATTGGGATTGGGTACTACTGCTGAGATTATCTTTAAGAAGGTATCTGCTCCTTCTGGTTTATGGAAAGAATCTGACGAAAGACTTAAGACTTTCATTAAACCTTTGGAACATACTCTTGATGAAATCTGCTCTATTCCAACGGATTCATTTATGATTCGAGGTAATCATGATATAGGTACAATTGCTCAGACAATCGAAAAACATTTCCCAGAATTAGTTTCTGAGAATGCGGTTAAACCCGAAACAGTTCCTAATCCAGAAGCCTTCGAAAAGGTAGAAAAGGATGGAGAAACCTATATCCTGGTTAAAGAGGTAGATTATTCTAAGATGTCAGTATTGGCAATCGAAGGTATCAAACTTCTGAAAGCCGAGATTGATGAATTAAGAGAAAAACTTTTATTCACAAACTTAGATTAATATGGGTGAGATAGCAACATGGAGTGCTGTCAAAACTAAAGTAGGCCTTGGTAAGGATTCAAATGAATGTCCTACCAAGGCTGAATTGTTGGCACTCTCTCCTACAGGAACGGGAGAAAATTACGTTGGCTTGGAATTAACCAATGCCAGTTCCTATGGAAACAATGAAACTGTACAGCTCAGCGATATTCATAAGGTAACTTATAAGTATACTTTTACTGTCGTAAATCCAACTCTATATTATTCAGCTTTAGGTGGTAAATCTACTACAGGAGACGCGTATTTTCATGTAAGTTCAACTAAAAGAAAATACCTAGACGGTGTAGCTACTGGTTCAGATATAAACGTGTCTTATGCTATGTCGGATTTACCAAGTTGGATTGTATTAGAAAGTACATACTATAAAGCTCAAGAAAATACTGCCTTATCACAAAGAAACCATATAGGCTATTTTACTCAGCAAGAATCCGGTAAAACCCTCGAATATAATTTTATTCAGGCTGCAGGGGTTGAAACTTGGGAGTATACTTTTACAAGTAAGAATAATTCATTAGTATTTAATGCTATAGGTGGTAAAGGTACACCTACGGAATTAACTATTACTTCGAATAAGCAAAAGTATATAAATGGTAAAGCTGTGGGTAGTCCAGTAAATGTTGATTATTCAAGGCCTAGTTTACCATCATGGCTTTCAGTAGAGAGTGGGTATTACGAAGCTTTAGAAAATAAGTCTGAAAGTTCTCGTTCTTATACCGATACTCTTACTCAGGCAGAATCCGGTAAGAAACTAACACCAGTTTTGTCTCAGGCAGCTGGTGTAAAAACCTATGGTACACCTACAGTATATTTAGGAAGCATCGCTGATATCCCTGCATCTGGAGGAACTGCAGCTACACCTACTTATACTTATTCTCAACTTTGGGGATGGAATGGTAAAACCAATGATGGTGGTACTATAAGTTCTGGAGCTTCAGTAGTATGGTCTGAAAATATCTCTGGTTCTAATCTTGGCACAACTGCAAAGGCTAGAACTAAATTAGGAAGCCGTACATTAACCGTTACTCTTAATGGTAAATCTGGCAATGCTTCAATTGATATATACCAAGCAGAGAATAAAATAACTAACGTAACTCAGGGTACATGGGTAGTTTCTATTTCGGCAAACCCAAGTACATTTACTGAGCAAGGTGGTACATCACAAATCTCTGCAAGTGCAAGGGCAAGTAGAACTAACCATTGGTCTTCAGGTGCAACTAGTGCAGCATCTGATGCTACAGGTACTCCTACTCTTAGTATACCTACTGCTAGTACTGGATTCAGTTTATCGGGTACTACTTTGACCGTTGCAGAAAACACAACTGCAAATCAAAGAAGCGTAGTAGTAAGGGCAACCATGGATACTATATATAAAGAAGTTACGGTAACTCAAAGTGCATACTTAGTAGAATGGCGGTATACATTCACCGCTTCACCAACTACTTTAAACTTTGATGCTTTGGGTACTGCTAAATCTATTACCATTACCAGTTATCGTGAAAAGTACATTAATGGGTCTTTGGTAGAAGGTTCTAGAGAAAACGTAAGTTATATACATGCAACAAGTACTGAACATATTGGAACTGTACTAGGAACCAGTATTAGTATGCAAGAGAACCAAACTACTTCTACAAGAGATGGTAAAGTATCATATGAACAGAATGGTTCTAATAAAGTGATACGGATTACATGTAATCAAGCTGCAGGTACAATAACTCAGCAATGGGTATTAAGAGAAGTATCGGGATTCAATACTATTCCTGCCACAGGAGGTCAGGTAGTAGCTTCCGTAGAATCAGGATATTACGACGTTATTAATGGTACTCCTAAAACCTGGCATAATGAAGCTCCTGAGGTAGATACAAATCCTGGTTGGATTAGTTTAACTTCCGTAGAGTATGCCAACAATGGTTATTATACTGTAAAGGCAACGGGTATTTCTAATGGCTCCGAAAGTAGTAGGTCTGGTAAATTAACCCTAACCAATTCTCAAAAATCTTTGCAATTAGATATTGTTCAATCTGGTGCTAGTATTGGTTATAATTATTACTTTGAAGTTACTTCTGATTTTCCTTCTGTGGCTGCTGCAGGTGCAACTCCCAAGGCTGTAATTAAATCCAGAAGGTATAGAGTTGTAAACGGAGTAGAAGAATCATCTTATACACGAGTAGATGTATCATTATTCAGTAAACCGAATTGGACTGGTGTCTTATCCTCTAAAGTTTCTAGTACTACAGGTCCAGGAGCTGATTATGATGTTACTCTTCCCGTGTATGAAAATACTTCCGAAAGTGTACGAAATGGTGCAGTTGTATTACAACAGTCTGGTAGTAATAAACGAATTACTCTTTTGATTAATCAATCTGCAGCTGTAGTAACTTGGGATTATACTTTCAGTATTTATTCACCTTCATCTAAGATACTGAATGTACCTGCTAAGATGATAGACCCTGATACTATCATATGTAATTCTTACAGAACAAAGGTAGTCAATGGTACACAAACTTCAACAAAAGAATTTGTAGAGGTGACCATAGATACCATCGAAGAGAATTGGTTAGAAGTTACCAAAAACAGTAACGATATGACTCAAGTGGAATTCTCTGTAACTTGTTTGGAAAACATGGTGTCTTCGATTAGAAGTGCTACGGTTACTCTTCGGCAGGTTGGTTCGAATAAGCTTGACCAAGTAGATATCAATCAATCGGCTGCAACTATCTCAACTAGATATGAGGTATTTTGGAATGCAGTTAAGTCTAATGGACCTGCAGGAGAAAGAGTAACCGAGGTAGAGATAGATGGGTATGTGAATACACCGGAAAGTGCTGTTAGATTGGACTTAATTGCTTTAGAGTATACAACTATTAATGGAGTAGAGGGCACTCCTGTTTCTTTAAATACCAGACCAGTAGGTAATAATAATTCTGTTGAGGTAGTACCTAATGGAGGAGACCAATTAGCTATAGTAGTGGTGAATGATGTAACAGAAATAGATTGTACCTATATAGGTATTTTAAATGCCAAATCCAATCTAAATGAATACCCTCGTACTTATACAGTTACTTTAACCAATCCTAAAGTTGTTTTAAATGGTAAAGAAATAGGTCAAGCACCTACAGTTACCATAATAGTTAATCCAATACCATATACTAGAGTTTTTGAATTTAGTTGGAAACAAGAAGGAAGTACCATTACTAATATTACTCTAGATGGTGATATATATGGTAGTAGTGCAGGTAGTAGGGATATTATATCCTACGTAAGCTTACGAAGAGATGGAGTAGAGTTTACCAAGAAGTACATCAAACCTACATTCATACCACCTTCTGAAGATTGGTTGCAGGTTATTGATAATGGACAGAACTCGGATAACTCCTATAACTGGGCTTTCAGGGCACTAACCAATAACGAAGGGGATTCTGCAAGAAATCTGCAAGTTAGATTTGAACAACCTGGTAACGGTAATCAAGCTTTATATGCCTATGTTAGCCAAGACCCAATGGCAACTGAACAACTAAATTGTGAATTAGGTAATTACTACTCTTATGGAGCTTCTGATATAGTAAATATTGGATTTGGTTGGAGTAGTAGAGATGGAGGAGATAGTACTGGTAGTGGTGGTATGAATACTCCCGGAGGATATTTAGGAGCTAGAATATCTTTACCGGCAGAGAATGACTCCATTGATATGAGTGCAGTAGGTAAACCTTCTTATGGTAAACCTCTAAAAATTAAACTTTCTAATATTAGAAAAGTAAAAGAAATTAGTTATAATAATCGCGAGTATACGGGTCTTTCAGTAGGTTATTCTCAACAAGATTATAAGTTAGGTATAGTAATGGGTGTTGGTATGGAAAGTTATTTTCAATTAACTCCAAGTATCCTTGGTGAGTCTGGCGAATACGGTGGAGGAATACAAATCCAAGTAACTTTAAAACAAACTTATAATGGTTACAATGGAGATTCTATTGCCGATATTACCTTAACACCTAAGGATTCAAATCTTCCAACTCTATATCTTAACATAGCCTGGGGAAATCCATAGGAGTCTACAGAAAGTTTAAAGATACGATACTATGGCATTATTAATGTATACGGCCGTATACAAATAACCTAAAAAATCTATCATTATGTTTAACAATTTAAAATCCAAAAATCATGGGAGTAGAAGTTAAATCTGGCGGTGAGGGCGTAATCGTCGCTGACCGCGGTTGTAATGATGGTTGCTGTTGTAATGGACGCAATTCAGGCTGGGGCTCCGGTTGGGGTGCAGTCGGTGGTGCATTGGTAGGTGGTGGCTTTGGTGCTGCTGCGAAACTAAAGGTTTGATTAAAGAAGTGAAGTCCGAATTGGCTCTTCAACTTGAACGTTGCTGCTGTGACCTCAAGAATGGCCAACAGGAAATCAAGTGTCTTATCGAGAACACTGCTAAAGACCAGGAAATTGCCCGTCTCAACCGAGTAGTAGATGCTCAGAGAGACCAGAACATTATCCAGTCAGTAGTTGCAGCTCTTAAGACTACATCCACAACCCCGGCTTAATAATGACCGTCGTCATTACGTAAGCCAGATTAGGAAGGAGTGCATCTTACATAGGTGTACTCCTTTTTCGTTTATACCCACCTAAAGATAAAACGATATGGAAAGTGAAGAGATTAAGAAAGAACCAACCAATGGAAATCAACTAAAAGATTTTACTATTCAACTTACATTGCCTGCTCCCAATGCAGAGATAGCAAAGGAAGTAGCAAACAAAGCACAGTCACTCATTGACCAATTTGGATACTATCAATTCTTAAACCTGGTAGAATTTATGCAAAGGAATCCAGGTGCAGTATCATTTGGTTTAAACTTAATTAATAAAAGATGAACATGGAAGATTTGATTTTTTCTAAATTGCAGAAAGGTGATACCATATACACCTTAGAGAGAGACAGACGTTCTGGGTATCCAATCTTTGATACCGCTAAAGTATTAAAAGTTGGTGAGAGCAAACCAAGAGCTACTGGCCCAGATGGAAGCTTTACAGCAAATACAGAAATCTCTATTCAAGACTCTGTATCTGCGGTGACTATATACCTTCCTACAGATGCTGCAGAGGGTATTTATAATAATGTTTATTACACTACCGACTTACGCAATATCGTAAACGAAGTAAATATCCAAAGGACTACTGCTGTAAATATCCTCAATAACCGAGAGAAATATGAGGCAGTAGTTACTGAATGTGATAACATCTACCATACCATTGAAGGCATGTTAACTCCTCAGCAACAACCAGCTCAGGCTTACAAGCAAGAAGAGTTCGAGGCTTTTAAATCTGAGGTAGCAGAGAAGTTATCCATGCAACAAGATATTCTTATGAAAATTGCCAGTGAGTTGGGATTAAATAAGAATAAAGATGGCAAGCAGAAAGGTTAACATAAACCTCTCGAATAATCTATGTGATATTCAGATTTATGTAGACCCTGTTAAACAACGTCAGGCTGAGAGGTTGATTGCCAAGACTCCAAGTATCATGAAGCTCGGATACGAGTTAGGTACTAGAAAGTTTGGCAATCAACTTCTTCGTATAGTAAGGCGTAGTTTAAATAATGGTCTACCTCCACCTGGTTCCAAAGTTTCTTGGCCTCCTCATGCTACTGCTACACTTAAGAAGTATGGAGCACATACTTTATTAAACCTTACTGGCCAATATGCAAGGTCAGTTACTTTGGTAACCAGAAAAGATAGAACTTTTGTTGGTCTTCCTCCAGGATTAAGGAAGATAACTTACTCTGGTAGAACTTCCCGAAAGACACTTAATCAAATCGCTATCATGTTGGAATATGGTAGTAGAGATGGCAATCTCCCACCTCGGCCTTTATGGAAACCAGCTTTCGAAGCTGCAGGTGGAAATGTGGCTTTAGAGAAAGAGATACGAAATCAATTAAGAAAAGAACTTAGAAAATATACAAAGTAATGGCAGAATTTGAAGCAGATAAAACATCTGGTACTGGTCCTGCACTTGTAATGGTACATCCATTAAAAGTGAATGATACAGAAGCAGATAAAAAAGCCATCCTTACCATTACAGTTAATGGAGTACCTAAGACTGTAAATCTTATTCAAAAGAAAGGTAGCCTTAATTACGAATACAAGTTAGAAGTAGATAAGGAAGCCATAAACATATTGGGTAAGGGTGGTTCTGATATTTTGACAATCACTTCTCAACGTAGGGAAATGATTAATGGTACACCCCAAGGAGATTGGGAAAATGTAGAAGTTACGGCAGAATTCCTAGAGGAACCTCCATTTACTGCTGGACTAAGATTTACTGATAATGAAGAAAAGACTCTAGAGGTATCCATTACTTCTAAGAATACTACTGAACAAGCTATCAGTGGAATTCTAACTATCAAGCAAGTTGGTGGTCTAACTAAAACTGTAACTGTAACTCAAGCCGCTGGGGAAGTAACTTATTCTTACCGAATAGACCCAGCAGGTACTACTTTAAGTGTACCCAAAGACCAAATTACAAATCCTTGGGAGGGTTCAGTTGGGGCTACCTTTACAGGATATAGAGCTAAACTGATAGAGGGAACTAAAGTATCAGAAGAGGTATTACCTTTTAAAATACCCTCTATTGGAGAAACTAAAGTAATCGATAATGGAGGTATAGCTGTTTCTTATTGGTTTACTGATTATGGTAGTATAGCTAATAATTATCAAGCAAGTTTTAGTGCAACCAGTCATATGAGGAAGAATGCTGGGATATACTTTCAAGCTTTTTCTGCAAGTTGGGAATGCCAATTTAATGATGGTGGTACTTATCAAATCAATACTTTACTAATGTTACAACTAATTTGATATCATGGTAAATACAGAAGAAATCGTAGAAAGAACCTTTTATATCTGTCTATTACAAACGGCACTTAAAAAAGGTTTAACTCTTAACCCAGAAGACTACCTACCCTTATCACAGGAGAACGAGAAAAGATTTCAGGCAGATAAGGATGCTATGCCTAAATTCATTCCCATATATGGTATAGGTAACAATCAGGTTAAGGGTGCAAAGACATGCCCTAGAATTACCATTGAACTACAAGGGTTCTATAATGGTGATATAGGTGTGAACAAATATATCATTGGTGATAAACTAGAGGGTGGGAATTACCAAGCATCAGAATTTCCATACGAAACAAAAGATATAACTCTAGATATTCATCTGGTATCTAATACTCAAGCCGATATGAGGTTGCTTCATAATATTATGTATGAAGCATTACCTTCTCGTGGATACGTAAGACCTTATTATAATAACTTAGAAGAATGGGAAGATGGTAAGGTAGCACCAACCGGAAACCTATTTATAGAAATAGGTAATTACTATGACCACCCTGACGAGAATCATGGTCTACTTGAAAAGGTATATCAGTATACTTGTAAGGATGGTATATTACCTGAGAGACTTGCTGAAGAAGGTGAACTTGTACCAATTCAGGATATATCCGTATTGATGGGACTAACCGAAAAGCAAGAGTCAGATTTACTTAACCTTAACGTAAAATAGCTCAATACTAGAGGGTATTAAATAAATGAGTAATTAACTTAATTAGTATAAATATGCCTAATTCACCATCTGTAAATTTCGAGTTTAAGAACGATAACGTTCTTCAAACTACTCCTATGTTAGGAGTTTCATGTGTATTGGCTAGAACTACTAAAGGTCCGTATGATGACCCCTCAGAACTTATCCAATCTTTCTCTCAATTCCAAAGAGTCTTTGGTTCTGAGATAGTACCAGATGGTTCTGTATCAAACATCGAAAAGGCTTTCAATGGTGGTTCTAAGCTTCGTATTATTCGTGTACTTGGTAAGGGTGCAACCAAAGGTGTAGTATCTGCTGCAACAAGAGCTAAAGCTGCATCTGCTCCTAAGGCTGCTGAAGACGGTTCTCCGGTAGTAGCTTCTGCAACTCCAGAGGAACCCACGGCTTCTACTCTTTTCAAGTTTACTTCTGGTTCAGTTGCTGTTGGCTTTGGTTTGGTAACTAAAGGATATGGAGACCCAGTTGGTAGTGCTGAAACTTTCTCTGTGAATATTTACAAACAGGCTAACACGGTTTACTATCAAGTAATTAGTGCTAATGGCCAGGTACTTGAACAAGGTCCAGTAGTAACCTACAAAACTGCAGATGATAACAATGATACTTCTGTAGATTACCTTGCTCTAAGTGCATTTGCAAAGAACTCAGAATACATCGTTCCGGTATTAACCGAAAAGACAGAGAACATTAAATCTTGGAACAACTTCATCAAATGGTTAACTGATGATGTAGATGGGACAAGAAACCCAATTGATATTAAACTCAATGGTGCTGCTATCACTGCCGATGGAGTAAAATTGAATGGTACAATTGGTAGTGCCGGTAGTACTCCTACGGCAGACGAATGGATTGCTTCTCTGGAATTCGTTAAGGATTATGTAGATGTATATCAAATCTTCTGTTCACACATTGACCAACATCTTGAAGCATCTGCTGATGTACTTAAAGTACACAAGGCTGCCGTAGACATGGTTAAGGAACTGCAAGAATACACATACTACATTGAAGTACCAAAATATACTACTCACTATACTCAGGGTGACCAACCAAGAGACTTGAAATCAATCATCACTTGGATTCAGACTTGCCTTGGTACTGTAGGTAACAGTAAGTATGTTGCTTACTTTGGTGGTGGTATTAAATACTACAATGCCGATGGTAACTTAGTAGATTCCGATGTTCTTGGTACTATTGCAGGATTGGGAGATGCTTCTGCTTCTCAGTTTGGACCTTGGAGATCTTTTGCTGGTATGAATCGTGGTATTATCTACGATGGCAATGGTCCAGTATGCCCGAACTATGGTTCTCCTTCAAGAACTAAAGAACTCAACGAACTTGCACAGAATTATGTAAACATAATCTGTATCAAGGATGTTCCTAACCAGGGTAAACAGACTTTGCTATGGCATTGTTTCTCTTCTCAGGTAAAACAAGATTCAGAAAGATTCCTTGCAATTGTAAGATTGAATCTGTATCTCAAAAAGAATCTTAGACCTATTCTAGAAAAGTATTTGGAAGAACCAAATATCTGGAACACCTGGAATAAGATTTATCTAGAAGTTAAACCAATGCTGGATAACTTGGTAGATGAAGATGCCATGTCTGAATACACCTGGATGGGTGACCAAGATGCTAACTCGTACAATGACTTATCGGTTAACAATGAAGCCGATGTTCGTCAAGGTAAATACAAAGCAATCCTGAAATTCAAGGATATCGTTCCGATGCAAGAAATCACTATGGGTATCTATATTGACCAAGCATCTAAGTCCGTATCTATTCAGGACGTTAACGAATAAAATTAAGAAAACATGGGAGCAAAAGTAAAGAATCCAAGAAAGAAATTCCTTTGGAGTATCACATTCCCTAAGCACCCAATCAATACTTATCTGTTCCAAACTTGTACTTTGCCAGATGTAGAGATTGATCAGGTTGCTCATGGAGACGTTAACCGGGACGTTAAAACTGCCGGTAGAGTTACTGTAGGTAACTTAGTAGTAGGTAAACTTTTAACTACTGCAGGTTCAGATACATGGCTTCATGATTGGCTTTATTCATGCCAAGATATGATTGCTGGTGGAGGTTTGGTACCAAGCCAATACTGGGAAAATGTAATCGTAAATGAACTTGCTGAAGATGGAGTTTCCGTACTTAACACCCACCTCTTCGAAGAGGTATGGCCATGTAAGATTACAGGATTAGACCTGGACAGAATGGCTTCAGAAAACACTATCGAAAGTATCGAATTCTCAGTAGGTACTGTAGATAAGTATTAAAAACGCTTAGTCTATTTTCACTAAGATTTTTAGGTGGGAGGGGTGGGATTCCTAGAAAGGGCTCACCCCTTTCTTGTTGTTACAGCGAACACTATGAACTAAAGTATAACCAAATAACTTATTTAAACATGGAATTAAATTGTAGAACATATGAGTTTATAACCCCATCAGGTTATAAATTCTCAATCAGGGAACAGAATGGTGCAGATGAGGATATCTTATCTAATCCTATGGATGTAAGAAACCTTATGAACCTTACTAAGTTCATTCAGGCAATTGTAGTTGATACCGACTTTACTCCTAATCGTAGATTAACGGTAGAGGATGCAGACCGTATCCCTTTGAATGACAGATACTGTATCTTATTCCAATCAAGAATCTTCTCACTTGGTGATGAAGTAGAATTTGAATATGATTGGGGCCAAGAAGGCGGAGTACAAACCTATGGTCAATCCTTAAGCGAAATGTTATTCGAAAATTACGGAGAACTACCAACAGAAAAAGAATTGGCCGAGAAACCAAACGCTATCCCTTATTATCCAGAACAAGGTAAGCTTACCGATTACGAAGTAACTCTATCTTCAGGTAAGGTAGTTAAATTTGATTTGCTTACTGGTGCAGGAGAAAGAATGTTGGTTACTTTACCAATAGAAAAACAAACTCGTAATGCAGCATTGATTGCAAGGAACTTACATCTTCAGATTGATGGTAAATGGGAAAAGGTAGAAAGCTTCCATTTATTTTCAGTAAGAGACATTGCAGAGATTCGTAAAACAATCTTTGAATATGACCCAGTCTTCGATGGTAACACCGATGTAGAACATCCGAGTATACCTGGAAGAATTGATAAATACCCTATAATGCTTTCACCGACTTTTTTCTACCTGACGGAAGCGTAGACCACCCAGGTACATTCACTTATATATGTAGAGCTGAGGTAGCCATTGACTATCTCAGCTTTTTGCGTCTTCCGTATCGAGAAAGGAAAAGATTTAAGGATATAGCCGATGAGTATTATGAAAACTTAAAAAAGAAAACTAGAAAATGATAGACAGAAGAAGCTTAGTCGAGGTCGGTGTTGCAATGGTATTAAGAGACCGATTCTCTAATGAGGCTGGCAGAATATCGAACTCATTTAGAACAATGATGAACGATATGAATACCTGGAATCGAGGTATTCAAATGTCAACTTCTAATGCTTTTGAGTTTGGAAAAGAATTGGTTGGAGGTATGGCAAGGGCCTACCAATATTCTGCAGGAGTATACGACCAAGTATTCTTAGCTTCTAAAATGTCTGGAGCTAATGCTGCTCAACAGGCAAGGCTAATGCAAGTAGCCAAAGAAGTCAATGAGGTAACTCCTCTTACTGCTGCAGATATTGCATCAGGCGAAAGGTACTTGGCAATGGCTGGTAACAATGTAGAGCAAATCGAAAGAATGATTGGCCCTGCAGCTAAGCTGGCTTCTATCTTCAGTATGCCTCTTGGTCAGAAAGGTGGAGTTGCTGACTTGATGACTAACATTATGCAGACCTTTAATATACCTTCACAGAATGCTACTCAGGTAGTAGACCAATTGGCAACTGCAGTAACCTCTGCAAATATTTCTCTAACAGACCTTGCCCAATCTTTCCAATATTCGGGAGCAGAATTTAGAAATGCTAAAATCAGTATGGGTGATGCAGCTGCAGCCATTGGAGTACTTGGTAATCAAGGTATCCAAGCTTCATCAGCTGGTACTGCATTAGCAAACATGATGCGCTATTTAACACTTTCCGTAACCGGGCAGAAAAAGGGAGGTGGTGAGATGCTAAAATCTTTAGGCATTGACCCAAAAACTCTAGTAGATGCCTCGGGTAATCTTTTGAGATTAGATAAGATTATATCTATATTGGGAGATAAACTTAGAGGTAAACGAGGAATAGATATCTCCTCTGCTCTGTTTAATATCTTTGGAGTTCGTGGTACAAGAGCTGCCTCAGCTTTACTTCAGGATTACTGGACTGGAGCTAATAAGCTTACTGAACTTATGGATAAGGTTGCAGGTGCAAGTGGTACAGTAGAAAATTTAACTCAAGAAAGATTACAAACTCCTGCAGGTATTATCGAACAGTTTAAATCAAACTGGGAGAACTTTATTGTAACTGCAGGTTCTACACTTGCCGAAGTTTTTAGCCCAGTACTTAAATTAGGTTCTGGTATCCTAAAGATTATTAACAGTATGCAAGAAACTTGGGCAGGTAAATTCTTGGTAAAGGTAGTTGCAACTGGTGCAGTAGTAGGTACTCTATATCAGGGATTTAAGTTTATTCAGGGTACTATCAAGATGATTAGTACCTTCCAGGCTTTAGCTACTTCAGAAACTAATGGTATGGCAGAAGGTATGGTAAGAACTAATGTTCAAGCTTCAATCCTTGAAGGTCACATGAGAAATATCTCAGCAATGATGATGAGAATGACTGCTATGCAAATGGCTCCGGGTAAATTCTTTGCATTACCCATGGGAGGTACCATAGGTAAAACCCGAAAAGGTACTGTAGTAGCAAGAGATGCAAGAGGAAGATTTACTTCAATGAGTACTCTTGCAGGAGCAGGGGTTGGAGCAGCAGTAGGTTCTACTGTAACTAAAACTGCAGGCCAACAGATTGCTAAGAAAGGTGCCATGGGATTTGGTGCTAGATTACTTGGTGGTAGACTTTTAGGATTCTTAGGTGGGCCTTGGGGACTACTAGCTTCTATAGCTATTCCTGCATTAATCGAAGTAATCGGTGGTCTTACAAATTCTGTGGATAAGAATACTGAGGCTTTAACCTCTGAAGAAACTAAAGCTTCCATTCAGGATAGAAATCAACAAGCTTTTGTTGATGCCGTTAGGAGTGCAATCAGAGATGGATTTAAGGATTCAAGAATTAATATATCAGTAGATGGAAATGAAGCTGGAGACTTTGCTCCTGGTGGCCAACAAGATTTTACTGGTATATCATTGGGATTAAACTAAACAATCATGGCAAGAATATTAAATCAGATAGCAGGTGGGGTTGTTGAAAAGTATAATGACCTCACTCGAGATTCTGCAGGAGTTCTTACTGGTCCTTTAAATAAACTTTGGAGGGCCAGAATCTATCTCAATAGGGCAACTTCAACCTTGCCTAAAGATACTGCAGATAAGGGTAAAGTATATGACCCAAATAACCCATTCGGACCCAGAGCTAATTCAAAGAATCCCAAGTTAAATCAAAGGATTCAGGCTCAATATCGAATGGAATTAAAACATCAAATAGAAGGTGGAGTTCCATTTGGATACGAAGAAATGGACCCGGCTAAAGGTCAGAATGTTACGAAGAATAAAGAACTCTTCTTGGTAATGCCAGAAGTAAGAAACATGAATCAGGTAGTGATTTATAATCTTACAGCTAGCCCATATCAATATATCACTCTTCAGAACAGACCACCTTCAATTGATTTCCGAGGAGAAACTACTTGGGCAACGATTAAATCAATGGGACGTAATACTCCCATGTACCATTATACGGGTAGTGAAGATATAATTCAATTCAATGTATCTTGGTTCTGTAATGACCCAGATAATCCAAAAGAGGTAATTACTAAATGCCGATTATTGGAAATGTGGACTAAGGCAAACTCTTATCAAGCAAGCCCTCCGATTTTAAAAATCGAGTGGGGTAGTTCTGGTATATTCGATAATCATCAGTACATTCTTACATCTGCAACCTATACCCTGAATAATTTCAGAAATGCCTCAAGGACTCGAGTAGCAGGTAAGTCATGTACAATTGAGGATTTAAAGTTATTGCCTGCAGCTGCAACTCAGGAATTAATCTTCAAAAGAGTAAGTGCTTATAACTTATCTTATCAGGATATTGTAACTGAAGAAGACTTAAAGAATACGAAAGGGATACAGATATGATAGACTTAAATCAATATATGACAGGAGCAAGTCCTTATGATGGAGCTATTGCTCTTAAGTATGATGAGGGAGATTATTCTTTAGAGGTAACTCCTCCTAATGTTCCTTATACAGATAACGATAAACAACATACTGTATTAGATGGAGAAACCCTACAGAGTATTGCTCATCGTTATTATGGTGATTCTGGTAAGTGGTACCTGATTGCTGAAGCTAATAATATCTTGAACCCTTTTCAAGAATTAGAACCTTATCAAATTTTAAGAATACCTATGTATGGCGGCAACTAGAAAACCTAACCAACCAATACTTTATAATGGAACAGCAACACCTTACATGGCTCTGTTCAATTCTGGAGGTATGCCAGTAATGAATCCCATTACTGGCATACCTCTTGGCGCTTATATAAGTAATTGGAGCTACAAGTATGATGAGGAGAAAGAGAACCTAGCTACCATTACATTTGATACTGGAGACCCCGATACTGTAGATATCGAGGATCTCCAGGAAAGCTCAATTATTTACCTTCAGTGGGGATACATATATCCAGATGGTCAATTTATCTCTAGCCCAGTACGAAGTATCAAGGTTAGAGATTTGGATTGTGTATTCGATTCTACTGGTACTCATGTGACGATTAAGTGTATAGATACAGTTGGAGATTTAAGATTCCAACCACCTTATACTCATTCGGATTTATTAGAACACAGTTTATCCAACTTCTTGGATAATGGGTGTAATAATGATATAGGCGTAATCATAGAAATATTTCAGTAATGGCTAAACAAGTAATAAGTAATAAAGTTTACGAGTCACTACAGGTCCCGACAGAACAAAGTCGAACTACTACTGGAAAGATACTTTACGCTAACCGGTTTAGTGGAGTAGCTCAAGTAGCTATGCCAAGTGATTTAAAGTCCTTGATAGATAGTGACTTAGGGTTAATAGGAAATAACATCTTGGTTCAATTAGAACAAAAGATGAAAGGGTATGCAAATGGTCCTTGGTATATTGATTCCCGGGATGGTGTAATATACATACACAACCGTAAGTTTCAAGAAGAACCAGAATACAATTATATTTACCAATCAGAAAATGGAGAAGTACTTAGAGTATCATTCGCTACTCAGAAAGTAACCAAAAGGGCAAAGGCTCAATTAACTCAAGCCTTAGACCCAGAAGATAAGGGTTTAATTGTAGGTTCAACAGATATCACAGAACCCGAAAAAGAGAAAGAGGAAGTAACTTTACTCAAACCCTTTGTAGCTCAAGTAGATAATACAATGGTAGTAAATTATGGTAGTGTACCTTACGAAGATTATCGTAGTCATCCTACTACTAATATTGCTGCCGAGATGGAAGCTGAACAAAGGTATGGAGCTAAAGCTCAGAAGTATAATTCTGCAATGAAAGAGTATGGTTCTCAGAAACCCTATGTTGCTTACAATGCAGGTAAACAAGAGGCTTTAGATAATCTGAGTACTGAGCAATATCGAGAAGCAATTAATACTGCTGTAAACAATTTACCGAACGATAAGAAAAGGGTTATTCAGCAAATCTTGAAGAACTCTAAGAACGGTAAAGAATTAGAAAGTAATCTTAGGCAATTACTGGAAAATGAAAGATACCTATTTACTGGAGAATATAAAATGGAATACCTTGCAGAAGAATGGGTAGACCCAAGAGAATATGACCCAGAGGGTAGAACCATAACTCACATGGTAGATATCGGAACTTTTTCAAGTAATCCCTATGAAAAGCAAATGATAGATAACCAATCTCAGAGAGGTATATCTGCAATGGAAAAGAATCCATATATTACTGTATACCCTGATACCTATAAAGTAGAGTATTCTGGAGATGGGGTTACTACACCCACTATGACTCGAAAGGTTAAAGCTAAAGTTAAGATACGAAGAATGAAGAAGGTACCATTCTTAGTACCAATCTATAAGTTATATCATAATCTCTTTAGTAGATACGGTGGAGCAGATAAGGTTACTTGGGCAATGAATGCTAATGCCAATGGAGGTCTTAAGATATCCGAAAGAAAGTTGGTATGCCAAATGACTGTAGTAGGTAGACCTTCATTACAATCTTCTCAGATAATATCTTTAGAGAATGTAGGAAAAAGGTGGTCAGGCTTTTGGTATATCAAGTCAGTACAACATTCAATGGATGCAGGTCAAGGTTATCTCTGTACATTAGACTTGGTTAAGAATAATGCAAGGGATGGACAGACTACATCTAAGACCCAACTTAGTACTCAGGACATTGTAAGTAATGATGCTAAGGATTCTGCTAAAACTGACTTTGGTAAGAACAAGAAGAATACTGCTAATGCTTCCGATATTGTACATGACTTTACCTACAATGAAGTAGTATACTTCGTAGAAAGATACATGGATGATAAGGGTAGAATTATCGATAAGAAAGGTGCAGGAGAGTTCTTACAGAATAAGTTCTATTATGATGAGATAAATGCTAAAGACCCTCAGGCTCTTGCTGCAGGTACAGTTCGTACAGAAGGTACAGTAGTAACTTCAAATGGTACAGCAATCTATGGTAAGACCAATGTGGTAAAGGCAGACCAATCGAAGGTTACTCCTTCTATGAAAGAAAGGTATAACTTTGATGAGTTTAATTGGGCAATGAAAGCTTATGAACGATATAAATCCAACAAGAAATAATGTACTCAACAGCTAAACTATTAACAGAAGAGGGTATCGAAGGTTTAGGTAGATACTACTCTGTCTACCGTGGTATAGTGGTAGATAATAATGATACGGAGAAACATATGAACCGTATCAAGGTATGCTGTCCAGAAGTCATGGGTGGAATTATTACATGGGCCTATGCAAAGGGCCAACATGGTTCTATCAACAATGGGTTCAAGTACTTAGCTCCTAAGGTTGGAGATATAGTATTTGTTACTTTTGAATTTGGAGACCCAACTAAACCCCTATGGGAATATCATGGTTGGGGACTACAACAAATACCAGACCCTTTGGATGGTCCTAATAAAATGGGTATTATAACTCCAGAAGGGAATGTAATGGTACTTGATGATGATAATGGAAAGCTAACTGTTTATATAAATGGAGATGTAGGCATTGCTGCTAAAGGAAACATTTCTATTCAAGCACAAGGAGATGTAAGTGTAGGTTCTGGTGATACAGTAATCTTAAATAAGGGGGAGAATCAAGGAGTAGTTAATATCAAAGAACTAACCGAGAAACTCAATAATACCATTAAAGAACTAGAAACTCTAAGGACTTTATTCAATTCTCACGTACACTCGGGTGTAACTACTGGACCCGGTTCTTCAGGTCCTACCGTAACTCAAGCAAGTCAACCGTTCTCTACTTTCAAACAAGAAGATTATGAGGACATTAAATGTATACACTAATGGATAACTATCTTACTAACATTGTTGGAAAGGGTATGATATTCCCTATTCAACTTACAAGAAACGAAAATGGTGAAACAGGTTGGTATCCTGTTAATGGTGATATGGCTTTGGTAAGAAATAATATAAGCTCTATAATGTATTATTTAATAGGACAACGATTTCGACAGGAAAACTTTGGGAATCGCCTATGGGAATGTATAGAAGAGCCAAATACACAAGCCCTAAGTTTTATTATTAAAGAGTTTATTAAAAGCTCAATTGGTGCATGGGAACAAAGGATTACCTTTAAGGGTATTACCGTTTCTAGACAAGGTGCTAAAATAAACATAGAAGTTCATTATGTAGTTAATGAAACTTCTACTAGTCAGTACCTGTACCTGACCTACGATAAAAATGAAAATTCATTAAACTCTTATTAATATGGGAATCACTAATAAATGGCTCAACCCTTATCAGAGGTCTTACCAACAGATTAAGGCCAAGCTGATAGAATCACTTACGAATATCAAAGACAAAGATGGCAATGTACTCGTAACTGATTACTCGGAAGGAAATATATTAATCATTATCCTTTCATTGTTTGCGGCAATTGCCGAAGTTCTTCACTACTACATTGATAATATGGCAAGGGAATCCTTCTTACCTACTGCTCGTAAATACAGTTCAGTAGTTAGGCATGGAGCTTTGGTAGATTATCATGCAAGAGGTGCTATTGCAGCATCAGTAGATTTGGTAGTATCCAGGGATGTATCTGGAGATTCTATTGGTGCTAAATTAACTATACCTTCTGGAACTTTATTTACAGATTCTAATGGTAACAAATGGTTATCTTCTAGGGATGTAACTTGGTATGCTAATGTAACTACTTGTAAAGTTCCAGTTGTACAACATGAATTATATACCGAAAGCCAGATAAATGGAATGGTTATACCTTCAGATGAAAGGGTAACTATTACCCTGGGTACATTACCTAATGGTAAGTACTACGAACATGGAACTATGAGTATGAAGATTGGTGGAGAATCTTGGGTATTGGTGAATACCTTTGCTTATTCAAAACCCACCGATAAACATTTCATGGTTACTATGGATGAAGCTTTAAATCCATATATCTTATTTGGTGATGGTAAATATGGACAGAAGCCTGCAGCTAATGCCAAGATATCTGAGGTTAAGTTCTACCTTACTACTGGTATCAATGGTAATGTAAAATCTGGTATGATTACTTCTGTACCTTCAGTTATATCTTCATCAGTAACAGATGCTACTGTATCTAATACTTATGCTGCAGGTGGAGGTTCATCCTATGAGAATTTTAGTATGCTCAAGGAACACATACCTTTGAGTGTAAAGACTATGGGAGTAGCTATTACCAAACAGGACTTCATAGACTTAGCTAAACTGGTTGATGGGGTTAGTAAGGCAAAGGCAGAATACGAATGTGGTAGAAAACTAATCGTTTATATATCTCCTGATAACGGTGCTACTGCTGACTCTAACCTTATTCAAAAAGTATATGATGTATTACATCAGAACTCACCACTTACTACTTGGTTAACTGTTAAGTCTGCTGGTAAGGTAAACATTATTTTGGATGTAGAGGTTACTGGGAAGAAGTCTTATAAGACATCGGAGATACAATCTCAGATTCTAAGTGCATTGTTTAATGCCTATTCTCCGGAAGCTTCAGACATTGGTGGCAGCGTAAGAATCTCTGATATCTATGCACTCATAGATAATCTTGAATCAGTAGATTATTTACACTTGAAGAAGTTCTATACTAAACCATGGCCTACTACCGTATATGGTAACAAAGAACTAATCCTTGGTCAATTCCAATTGGATGAGGCTAATGGTAGTATGTCTTACTTTATATCTTTTTCCTCGGGTACTCAATTCACAGTACGTTCAGTTAAGGGAGGCTTTTCTTATGATGGCCAAGTGGGTAAGACTACACAGATTAGAGATACTATAAATGGATTTGTATTTGCCTTGGATATCCAGAACAATGGTTATCAATCTGGATTCAGATATACCATAACCATTGCAGAACCAAATAGGGATTACACAGACCCCGGTTATAATATTCCGGTATTCGAAGACTCAAGTCAGTTAACACTTAAAGTAAACGAAATAGTATGATAAATCTTAAAAACCTAATTGATTTCTTACCTTTCGAATTTAAAGAGCAAGATACTTATAAAGTCGACGGTAAGGGCATATTAGAAAGATTTCTAGAAATTTGTGGTAACTATTTCCAAGAAGATATAACTAAAGATATTGATAATATTCTAGATATAATCGATATTGATAAAACTCAGCAGAGGTATTTAAATTACCTCTGGGAGTTCTTGGGAGCATTACCATTTGCTAGAACCGGAGAACACAAGGGAGTTCCCAACTTAAGTGATGAACAGATTCGAACTATCTTAAAGTATTCAATCTCATTACTTAAGATTCGTGGCTCAAGAAAGTTCTTCGAAATTCTTTTTAATATGTATGGGCTAACCTGTACAATTACAGACCCAACCGATGGAGAGATGGATAAATGGGAAAAGGTAGACCCCTTATATGATACCGATTATTCTCAGTACGACAAGTATAATTATGATAAGATTTATGGTTGTGCTCAATGTATAGAGGTAGGTATTTCTATAAGCGGTCATGACTTTACCTCTCCCACCCTTGAGTTCAAAGCTTTCAAACAATCAATTGATAAGTTATTCGATAGATTCTTACCATACAATGTATCTGGGAAGATTGCTTATGGATTTGATTTGGCTTACAATTATAAAATTGTAGCTGAACCTCTTATCAGTCCTGCAAAGATTGTAACAGGACATATAACAGAAGTACCCATTAGAGTAACCGTTACTTCTGATTACGATGATGCCGATTTAAGATATCAGGTAACTGGATATGACCCCTCTGAGAATAAGTGGAGCTCAAAGAAATATGAAAGCGGTTCTATTTTCTATGCAAGAAAGGGTGACCAAAGATATTACTTTCGAAGTGTAGGAGATAATTCAGTAACTACTTATGTAGATGTAGGTTTAGAGTATTACACTAAATCTTATCACATATATGCCAACTTGGTAGAAGGAGGAACAGACCCAGATAATTTAGTAATTACAGGTACTAATCCAGTAATCAAAGTAAGGGTAACTGCAAATATGAATTATCAGGGAAATATTAAACCTGTATCCGTACAGTTACTTAATACCTATGAAACTAAAGATTCTGGTTCTGTTTGGGAAATAACTTCTGCAGGTACTTACGAATGGGTTATTGCAGACTTTCCTGCAAAGAAGGTTACTCTAAAGGTAACGGCAATTGCTACTAACTATACGGTATTCTGTGAACCTCGGAATATAAATCTTACCAACGGTGAAAAGTCTTTGATAACTATTCGTTCTTCAGATCCTAACGAAGATACAAGTCAACTTATTGCCGTATGTATTTCAGACCCAGGTATTTTAGTTCGTAATGGTCAAAGATGGGCACCAACTACTACTGGTACATTCCAATTTAGATGTACTAAAGATGACTCAGGTAATGCTAGTAATTATGGTACAGTAGTAGCTTACAGATTAGGTTATACGATTAACTACGATATAGGCGTATCAAACAAACGATTAAACCTAAATGCTCAAGGTTCTGCATCAGTTAATCTTTGGGTTACATCAGGTATTTATTATTCTACTTTCGAAAGTGCAAACTTAGGTAGTTATTTTGATACCGAGGTGACCATTTACAAAAAGAATACCCAAGGTACTTGGGTAAAACTTGGTACTTTAGAATTAACTAATCGCTATGTAGTTGGTCCTGATTTCTACTATGGTAGAAGTACAGAATACCAATTTAATGAAGCTGGAAGTTATAAATTTGAATCGGTGGGTGATGCTAGTAAGTCTGTAGAAGTAGAAGTACTTGCTTATATACCTACTCCTCAATCCTATTTGTGGTTAGAACCTTTGAATGAAGAGGATGAGAATTGGTATGAATTAGAACCTTACTCTGAAGCTGAAGCAGATGCAGGAAAGTATATCAAGGCAGGCTATCAATTAACCAAATCCAAGAATTGCCAATTCTACCTACGTTGGGAAGATGGTGGTAATATGATAACTGGGATTGACTTAGAGGGTTCATCTGAGAAATACAATTCGAACACTCTTATCACTTTCGATAAAGCAGGTAATTATGAGTTTTATTATCAAGGTTCAGTAGTAAGCCTTACGATTAAGGATGTTATACCTAAGTATATTTTAACTTGTAATCCAGTAAGTGCAGAACTAAGCAAAGATGTACAAGAAGTATCTACTATCGTAACATGTACTTCAGATACTGGAGAAGTTTCGGATATTGTATACGAGACAGCTCCAGATGTAGTTCATCCAAGTCCTTATCAATTCTTTACTAATTTACCAGGTAAACATACTTTCTATGTGAAAGCTAATCCTGCAGTTAAAGCAGTATTCATAGTAAACCTGTTGGATGTAGTTGATAAGACAGAACTTACTTGGGAATCCAATGATATTTCGGAACAAGGTATTAATATATTAGTTCCGGAAGGAACAGAATGGTCACTTAAAATAGAATAAACAAAATGGAAAGCAGCTCTTTTAACACATTATTTAAAACTGGTATCATTGGATTCACTTCTGAATGTTATGCCATTATCTTTGATTTGAGGTGGATGATTTTATTAGCCTTTGTACTAATACTTACAGATTTTTGGTTTGGGATATCTGCAAGTAGGGCAAAGAAGATTGAAATAAGAAAATCTATAGCCGGGAGAAGAACTCTTAATAAAATCATTGATTACCTGTGTTACATCTTACTGGGTGCCGTAATAGGTAAAGCCATCGGAGAACCTTACGGATTAAATCCAATAACAGTATCTATAACGGTAATGGTATTATGTTACTGTTTTGAAATAGATAGTATTTATAATCATATCTGTACTTTACATGGTGTAGAAAAGAAGTACAGTATCTGGTCTATCTTTTGGAAATTGATAACCTTCAAGTTCAAGGCTGTAGGAGAGGCTTTCCAAGATATGAAAAACCAATCGAAAGAATATAAGAGTAATAAAAATAACGAAGATACATTATGAAAACCTATTTTGATTATGAAGGTATAATAAAGTCTAAGGATGCAGCTGAAGCTATAGCTGCACCAGTAGGCATTGGTCCATTTTGTGGATTTGGTTCTGCAACGATTGTAAATAATGCAATCACTCTCTTGCCTAATGGAGAACCTACTTCTCCTGCATATCAAGCAATAAAGGATAGAATCCTTTCAAGGTATATGACTAAAGCTGCAGATTCTGGTGAAGGACCAGATACAAATTTTGGTTGTATAGCAAGGGATGGTACAATCTATATTTCTGATAGTGCTAATATTAGTATACCTAATATTGAAGGCTCAAAGGGTTCTAATGAGGATGTGATTGTATTTGCTTACCATACACCTTTGGAAGAGCCTGTACAGAACCCAGTACAGTTCAGAGCTTTCTGGAATGAATCTAATTCGTTCTATTCTCTGTACAAGAAATCAGTAGACCCATTATACCCAACACCCAAGGATTCTAGAAACCTGTCAAAAACAAATGTATTAGAAGATAATGAATTATCATATGAGTCTCTAGTGAATAGAGCTATGGCTTCAGTATCTCAAGGTTTGGTAGACAAATCCTCAATGGTATTAATTGGTATATATGGGCAAGGTACTAATTCAATGGATAACTCAGTAGAGAAATATTCTATTGTTCCTTATGCAGGAAAGTTTCCCCAACCCGTAGAATATAATACTGCTATCCATGGAATGCAACAAGCCAATATAGAAACTCTCTTACGACTATTGCAAGGATTCCCAAACTTTGATATCAAGGCTTACATTGATGAAAAGCTTGGTGGTATGGCAGGAGCTAATATACCAAGAGGACTAATTGCCATGTGGAATGGAGTTTCTGTACCAGAAGGTTGGGCTTTATGTAATGGTCAGATTGTAGAAGACTTACAGACACCAGACTTATCGGGTAAGTTTATTGTTGGCTGGTCATCAGGTAATGAGGATTACAATTTGATTGGTAATACGGGTGGCCAAGAAAAAGTAACTCTTTCAACTCAAGAGATTCCATCTCACGTTCACAATTTCGCAGATGCTTACTTTATCGAGGCTCATTCAGATTTGGTGGGAGCTAATGGTACTCAATGGATTGGTAATAACCTTTCTGGTAGTAATAAAACTGATAGAGATAATTCTTATGTATGCCTATGGGACCATGATACCAGGGCTGCAGGTGGAGGTCAACCTCACGAAAATAGGCCACCTTACTACGTACTGGCATACATTATAAAACTATAATATTATGTCTTAACTACTTATATTGTTGACAAAGAACTTTTAATTTATGAATTATAGGAGAGGGACGTTGGGAAACGCCCCTTTTCTTTTGTGTTTAGTAGTGAAGTTCTTCTTTAGCTTTCTCTTCCCAATATAAGATATCTTGTTTGAGTTCTCCTATGTATTTAACCGACTTCTTAGTTCTAGGCATATCAAAGAACTCAACCAGCATTATATTGGTGATTCTTTCTCCATCTTTAATTCGTTCTTTAATATAAGGAGGTGGAGTAAGTAATACTTCAAATACCATATAGGCATCTGGAGATAATTTCTCTTTCATATACTTATATAATAATTCAAGCATTTCTTCCTTAGCCTTAACCTCTTCATCGTCATCTTCTAACTCTTTATCATTATCAAATAAGTCTTCAAGTTTAAATAGGTTCTGATTGTATTCTGCAATCTCTCCATAGGCAAATCGAAGAAGCTTATTCTTAAATGTAGCAAGAGAAGAAAGGATTCTTGCTTTAAGATGTTCTTCACTACAAGTACCGTAGTACTTATTAAAAACAAATAACATTTTATCCCAGAAATAAGAAGATATTATATCTGGCGTAAGGTTAAACCTTTTGTAATCAATCTGTTTGGTAAGGTTCCGAATAACTGGCTTACAAACTTTGTATAACCGATTAAACATTGCTTCATCATAATCCTGCATGGGTTTTAATCTATGAAGCTCTGAACCATTGTTTCCATTACATTTCCTCATATTCTTTAAGTATTTCGTTATGCAAATATAATAAATATATTTTATATAATATAAGAATATCAAAAAATTTCACCGAACGGCTGAGGATAAGAAGACTAGATATTGTGGACATGAGGTTCAGAACTACATGAGGACTATCAAAATCTATTAGTATATAATATTGCAATATAATAATGTATGAAAAAGAATAAAATTAAATTTAGCTTTGCACCTGACTTTCAGTTAGAGATTCTCAGGTTCATCATTCAAGATAAGGAAGGAGGTTTAGTACTGAGCAGAATAAAACCAAGCTACTTAGTACTTATCGAACATTCCTTAATTTGTGAGGGTATACTTAAATACTTCAAGAAGCAAAGAAAGATACCCTCACAGAATGTCCTTAAACAAGTACTCAGAGAAATGCTAGAATCTAAAAACTATGTTGACCTGGTTACTAAGGATGATATCCCAAACATCGAGAAGGTTATCAAAAATCTTTATTCAATTCAATTATCCGATTCAGAATATATTAAAGAGAAAATCTATCAGTTCTCTACTTATGTTGAAATGAAGAACTTAAATGATTCATTCGACTTAGATAACTTCGAACAGTACGAAGAATATTCTAGAAAGGTAGAGAAGGTTTTACAAAGAAGTAGACCTAAACAGGAGGATGAACCTTTATTCATGATTCGAGATGTTACTGAACGTCAATTTAAAAGGCAGGCAGAACCCTCAGTAGTACCATGCCCATTTAGGCAACTAAACGATTTAACCAATGCGGGAGGATTCCCAGGTGCATCAATCAATGTAATCTTGGATAAACCTAAAGCAAAGAAAACATTCTTCATGGTTAACCTTGCAAGAGGTTACCTTAGAATGAAGAAGTCAGTTTATTATGTGGATACAGAAAATGGTCAAGAACAAATCATGGACCGTTTCATTCAATCCAGTATCAATAAAACTAAGAAGGAATTATATACTGGAGATTATGATAAACTCGAGGCTAAGCATTTAAGAAAACTTGCAAGGTTTGGAGTTGAATTAATCGTTGAAAGAGTACCTGCATTAATTACTGACTGCAATTATATAAGGGAGAAGATACTTACTCTTAGGAGCCAAGGGATTGATATTAAGGTATTGATAGTTGACTATGCAGGGAAGCTTGCTTCTATTGCAAAGGATAAAGAGGATTTTGATAGAATCTCAAATGTATATATTGACTTACAGAATCTTGCTGAGGATTTGCATTTAGATGTTGTATGGACTGCTCATCATATTACTCGTGAAGGTAAGAAACACCAAGCAACTAAATATGATGAGAACGATATATCTGGTTCTATTGCCATTGTACGTAATGCTCAATTCATTATGGGTCTTAACAGTACAGAGCAAGAAGAGAAAGATAATATCCTTCGTTCAGAGATTGTAGTACAAAGGGATGGTCTTCCTTCTGGTAGAGCCTTATTTAGGTGTGATGTAGAAAGGCAAAGATGTACAGAGTTTACTAAAGAACAAAGAAAGAATTATGATGAAGTATATGGTAAGAAACTTGAAGAATCTTTTAAGAAAGGTAATCCTGATGCTGATTCCAAGAAAAGGGAAAGGACAACTGGAGATATATAAATGCAAACTCGGTATTCATGATTGGGTAACCGAGCATTGGTGGGAAACCCGACAGAAACCTCGAAGAGCTATATTTTCACACAAAGGAGGTAGAAAGAGGGCTCAGTATTATAATAAGTATTGTACGAGAACCTATTGTAGAATCTGTGGTAAAAAGAAAAAGAGGAATGAGAACTAAAAATGTAGAAGTAGTAAAAGACAGATGGACTGATGGATTAGCTTTAGAAATATCTCATAATGGTTGGCAAACAACTTCTATCAGTAACTTAGATGTTGAGGATTTGAAAAGAATCCGAAAGGTAATTCGTAAAGCAATTAGAAACCATGAAAATAACAAATCAGTTTAAGTCTAGACTTAAGACTTACTTTATTAAAAGACTTGGAGCATTTGATTATAAACATGGCTGGATGAAACTCCCAGTATGCCCATACTGTCATAGGGAATTAAAAATGGGAGTTAACTTATCAATGTATAGAACCAATTGCTTTAGATGTAATGAACATCCGAATCCTTCTCAATTGGTTATGGATATAGAAGGATTCGATACATATCATGAACTAATTAATTTCTTAAATAGTGGAAAATTTGATGAGCTTGAATTTCACGAAGAAAAGGTTGAACTTGCAGAAGCTAAGCCTTTGTACTTACCCGAAGGATTTAGAATCCTTAACCTTGGCCAGTCACAAGTTGCAAAAAGCATTAGAGGATATGTCAAGAGCCGTGGCTTTGTCATCTCTGAGTTGTCTAAGCATGGAATTGGCTATGCGACAAAGGGGGCTTACTTTGGGTACCTCATTATACCCTTTTATTACAGAGGACAACTTAGATATTATAACGCGAGAAATGTTATCGGGCAAGGTCCTCGGTATAACAACCCTAACAAAGATATCACAGGAGTTGGCAAAGAATTTATTATATTTAATTATGATGCGTTGGAGATGTATAGGTCGGTATACATCTGTGAAGGTGCACTCAATGCCCTTACTATTGGAGATAGAGGAATTGCCACAATGGGTAAAGCTATATCTGGATATCAAGTCAATGAATTACTTAAATCCTCATGCGAAAGATTTATTATATTGCTGGACCCAGACGCCAAGAAATACGCAATCAATCTTGCGCTCAAACTTGTTGCCTATAAAAAAGTCAAGGTGGTGTTTTTACCAGAAGGAAAAGATGTAAACGATTTAGGGAGAAAGGAAACTCTTAGGTTAGTATATCAAACAAGGTATCAAAGTTATCAAGATTTAATTCAAATCCGAAACTCTTTGGAGTAAGGATTACCTATTATATTATATAACTTAAAATATTAATGATATGATGAAGATAATCGATTATGTAGTTAAGACTTCAATAGTTTTGACTGCTCTTTTAATTATGGGATATTTCTCCCCAGTTGTAAGTTGGTTTGAAAAACCCCAACCAAGGAAGAATATGGTTTTCAGATGTGAGATGGTTGATGGTAAAGTTAGGGATTATACTTTAAACTTACCCGAAAATGTTACTTGGTATGTAGGTACCAATAGAGGTTCATATTATGTATCATTTGGTTCTCCCACTAAAAACCTTTATGGGAAGAAATGCCCAATAAATAATAACGAGGGTCGTATTAATGGTGTTTTAGTTTGTAATAGAATAAAATGAGAGAACCCAGTATTCACATTACTAAGTCTCAATTTGAGGAAATATTAAATACCTTAGAGGTAGATAACTTCCCAGTTGAGGCTTTTTTTGTTATTGCACGAAAAGAGGCAATAAATACTAGAGCAGTGGTTGTTTCTAATAAAGGGACAACTAAGAAAGTAACTAACATATTACTAGCATCTAAGGGTAATGCTTCCCTTGTTGCCGATATATTATATGCTACTCGTATAAAGCTTAAGCATAGAGGAGTTCGTAAAATAAACGAAAGTAATACAAGGGAATGGGCTTTATGTAAAAAGCTTGCTGAGATATGTAATACCTTTTGTGAGGATTTTAAATTTGATACTCGGGAAGGATTTATTAAATACATTGAGACTGGTTTAAAGAGGATGACAGATTATCGTAATGTTATGCAAAGGTTAATATCCATGCAGGATAACATTACTAATCAAACAGAAGCTGAGATTAAATTACAGTCAGCAGATTTAGAACTCACTGCTAAGGTACATGATTACTTTGTAAGTAAGATTGCTAAAGCAACTGGTATATATGAATCATATGAAAAGAATCCTGAAAAGTATGTTCACTTTGCTTATGTAGCAGCATTCTTAGAGGAAGAAGGTTGGGATTATAAGGATTTCATAGATGCTCAATTTGAATCTCTAGCATGGTGTAATGGTCTACCAGATATTGCTCAGTTATATACTGATAAAGCAGTAGAAAGGTATAATAAGTATTTATATAAAAATAAGAATAAAAAATCCTTAGAGGAACCTGAAGTTGAAGGCTCACTCTGGGATAAGATTAATAATTAAAAACATAACGTTATGAAAGCTTTAAAATTTTTAGGTAACAGAGTAGAGGATGCAGCAAATGCTTTTATTGATGTCCTCAAGTATTCAGACCAGTCGGTAGACTATCCAGATTTCAAGGATATCGAACCTTGGCCAGATGAAATTGTTGATATGTTTAAAGATGCACTAAAGGATAAACCTTTTTCCGAGATTAGTGCTATCTTGATGTATACCCAACAGTCATCAAGGTTTGACCCAATTGCAGAGTTAATGCTTGGTATTGGTTTGGTAGAAATGAGACACTATGACAAGTTATCTGATTTCTTACAGAAGGCAGACCCTCATGAACAGGATTCTGTTATGGATATCTATCCTAAAGTGGAAATAGGATTTTCTCCTCAAAGTGCTTTGAAGATTGCTTGGAATTCTGAGATAGAAACCATTGGCAATTATAAAAAGATTATGAATAATCTAGCCTTGTATAGTGAACGTGCTGATTATGATGATGTGATGTATTTGTTGAATAAACTGATTGCTGATGAAGAACATCACATTAAACTCATCAAGGAAGCTATGGGAGTAGATGATACCAAGAAAGGTGTAACTGTAATTATCAAATGAGTAGGATAATCATACAGAATGGGAATATGTGCGAACTGGACTTACCTCTTAAGTTCGCACAGAAACTCTATGCAGAGTTTGCCATTCGTCATCCAAATGCTTTCTACTTACGTACAAGGCAAAGAGGTATGCAGAACTGGGACGGCAAGATTCATTACATTAACAAGCATGGTGAATTTAAAATAGGTTTACTTCCAGCAGTATATGAAAAGTGTACTGAGTACGGAATTAAACCTAAAGTTGTAGATATGCGACAACCTTTACCTAAAGTCAGTAAAGTTGTTACGAAGATAGGAGAATATAAATTAAGACCAGAACAAGAGAAGGCTGTTAAAGCAGTAATCAATAATAAGGTAGGTAAAGTACCTTTCCAAATTGGAGTTTTAGATTATACTGTTAATGCAGGTAAAACTCTTATTATGTCGTCTCTTTACTTATCTTATAAGAAGCAATTAAAGACTTTGCTAATAACTAATGACTCTGACTGGTTGAATCAAGCTAGGGATGAATTTAAAAAATACCTCCCGGGAGAACAGATTACATTTGTTCAAGGTAAAGTATTAAATTGGAGTAACTTTACAATCGGCATGGTTCAATCTATTTCTCGTAACATGAGATTCTATCAGAATGAACTATCTAAGGTAGATATGGTTTTGGTAGATGAGGCTGACCAAGCAGGTAGTAAGCAATATCAAAATGTACTTACTCGTTTATTTAATACCAGAGTTCGTATAGGGTTATCTGGTACCATTTATATGAGTAAGCTTGCCCAGGATAAAGTAAAGAATACGAATCTTGAAGTATTCTTTGGTAAAGTACTTGCAGAGTTTAAACTTAAGGATTCTATTAAAAAAGGTTATTCAACCAGTACAATCGTAAAGATGGTACCAAGTAAACCTTGGTATGGTAATTGGGAATCAGAAGAAGTATCTTATAAGGAGGTATATGATGATTCTATTACCTTCAATAAATATGCCAGAAAGATGGTTTATGACAGACTTAAATGGAATATTAAACAAGGTAGATATCCTGCACTCGTAGTATGTAAATTTATTGCACACTGTGAGAAATTATGCAAATACTTTAAAAAGAAGCTAGGAAGTAAATATAATATTGCCTGTGTGCATGTAGATACTCCTTCAAAGATAAGACAACAAATAATGAAAGATTTTAGGGAAGGCAAGATTGATATCCTGGTATCAACTACAATCATTGCTCGAGGTAAAAACTTCCCTAAGCTTAGGTATTTACTTAATGCAGCATCAATGGATAGCCAGGAAAAATCTATTCAGTTCCTTGGTCGTTTGGTTAGAACAGATTCCTCAAAGAAAAAGGTTTATCTTGATGACTTACATTATCCAGGTCCTTATCTTAATAGGCATGGTAAACATAGGAAGCAGTATTATCAAAAACAAGAATTGAAAGTTATTCTGTTAGAGAAGATATGGAAGAATCATCCTATTCATTCTTTATGAGAATACCTTACTTAATCTGTTCTATTAAGTACTATGGATAATTACTTTTTCCGGTAGGAGGAAGTAATTAATCTAATAGATGGACATAGGGCATTAATCATAAGAATAAAAGATATGGAATACTTATTAATACTTACAGTACTGGGAGTGATTATCGGAATACTTTATCTCTATTCATCTCAGTATGATTGTAATGAATACAAATACAAATGCCATCATTGCAAGAAGAAATTCAAGGAGAGCGATATAAAGGATTTAAGAGGTCCTTGGCATACTAAGGATTGGACTTGTCCTCATTGTAAACATCAAAATGTAACACTTAAGAGTTATGATTACTAAGTTATATAAGAAGCTGGTTGATAAAATAATTGGAGAGGAACTAACACCTCTCCATGTTTTTAATTGTACTTCATTGGTATGGGTATCTGATATATCATCTACTCAGGTAATGGCTAATGAGTATAAAGTATATTTTGATTTATCTTTCTGTTCAGGATTGCAGGTTAGAGTACTAACTTATACTGATTCTCGTTACTCACAACACTTGGGTGATATCAGGAAACTATTTATTAATGCAATTGGACATTCCTACTTACCACTGTATGAGTCGGAATTGAAGGTTGGAAATTCAGTCATAAGACTAACTGAAAAAAAAATAGATGATTAATTATGGCAAAGAAAAAACAAATGCTTCCAGACTTAACCAAGCAGGATATCCTAACACCATTGGACATTTCTCAGTTGGGAAGTAATGGAGACCCATGCTTTGGTATTGGGTATGATTTATCCACTAAAGAGTGTAAATTATGCGGAGACTCAGAACTATGTGCGTTCAAGATGTCCCAGAACTTGAACATTACAAGGAAAGAATTAGAACAGAAGAATCAATACAAAGATTTGGATGTATTAGAAGACACAGTTGGTATTAAGAAATACATCCGAGGCTTGATTCGGAAAGGGAAAGACAGAAAAGAAATTATCTCAAAGACAGTTGAGAAATTCGAAGTACCTAAGAAACGTATTAGAGAACTTTATAGAGAATGCAATGGGAAAGGTCAATAAGTTAAGAATGATATGGGCAATGTTTAAGTTATATCTTAACAACCCAAATTATTATGTACGGCAAGATGATGTTCTTGCTGATTTGTTTATGCAGGGTGAATATGACGTAGAAAGATTCTGTCATTCACTCGGAGTAACTCCTCAACGAGGATTAACCTTTGGACAACTTTTAAAAAAATGTAATATATTATGAACAGATTCAGATTTATTAAAGTAAGAGACGTAAAGACTCCATCAAGAGGTAATGCAGGTGATGCAGGTTTGGATTTCTATATCCCAAGAAACTTAGATCCTCAACAATTAATCCAAATTGAGGCAAACCAATCTCCAAATCATTTTACTCCAGATTTTGTGTTGGGAGTAAATACAACTACCAATTTCATAACCGATATTCAGATTTATCCGGGAGGGAGAATCCTTATTCCATCAGGTATTAAACCTCTTATTGAACCTCAAGGGTCAATGCTCATGGCAGCTAATAAGTCTGGGCTTGCTTCTAAAAGAGGTCTTCTGTATACTGCCGAGATTGTAGATTCTCCCTATGTTGGTGAAATCCATATAGGTATTATCAATCTGAGTAGAGTAATACAGACTCTAAGAGTAGATGAGAAAGCAACCCAATTTATTCATGTCCCGATTTATCTCACCGAACCCGAAGAGATTCAATCAGAAGAGTTTTATTCTGAATCTCAAATGTATGGAACAAGAGGTGAAGGTGGATTTAATTCAACAGGAAGTAAATAATGGATATACGTAATATCAAGGAAATAGTACCTCCTTTAGAAGTGGGTACTTATTTACAAGCTATGTATTCTCTTTCGTTAGAACAATTAGACGGCTACAGGCAAATAGAAAAGTTACCGGATTACCCAGTTGATATCAATAATCACCAAAATCAGGTAGTTCTTAAGGATTTTATTGCCAGGGTTATTGAAGAACTAATGGAAGGTTATGAATCTACATCCGAGGTAGTAAAGATATGTAAGAAGTGGGGATGGAATATCGAACAACTTACAGAGGATGAATATACTCAAGTACTTAATCATTTACAGAATGCCAATGAAGAACAAGGAGATGCTCTGGGATTCCTATTCACTTTGTTTCACTTTGCAAACATTCTACCAGAAGACATATTCTCATGGGGAACTTCTTATGTAATTGATTATTCTGATTTTAAGGTAAAAGACTTAAAGGATATAATCACTCTTGGTATGGCAATGGTTACTGAAGGTAGTATAGGTTTAGTTAATCGATTTAGAATGATTGATGAAGACCATGAATCAGTAAAGGATTATACTCCCGGGTTTAATACCTTAAGCGAAGCTTCTCATGAAGAAGAGAAGGTGTTATTATTCGATGTAGTATATGAACTGAATATTGCAAGGAATCTTCTTAAGTGTAGACCCTGGAAACAAACCCAAGTAATGACTAAGGAATTAGACTTTCAGTATTCTTTGGTAAAAGCTTTCTATCTATATATGGGATTCTTGGGTATCCAGGGATTTTCAGATGAATCAATCTATAGGTTATTCTTTAAGAAACAAAGACTTAACCTCTGGAGACAAAAAACAAATTACTAATGAAGAAAGATAATATACCGGGCTATCCAAACTTTTATGTTTCAAAACGAGGCAGAGTTTGGAAAAGAGTAAGAGATGGTACTTGGAAAGAATTACGTTATATTAAAAATCCTACTAGAGGTTATTTGTATGTTAGTTTAAAAGGTGAACAATTTAGGTTGAACAGATTAGTAGCAATAATCTATATTCCTAATCCTAATAATTATCCTATAGTAATGCACCTTGATAATGACATTTATAATAACCATTATAAGAATCTCAAATGGGGTACTTATAAAGAAAATACTCAGCAAATGATGAGAGAAGGTAGGAATAGAGGTCAGTTTAAGCCTACTATTACTAAATACCAAGTTAGTCTTATACTAGAGAAATATGCTACTGGCAAATATTCTCAAATTCAGTTAGCTAAATTGGTTGGGTTAAAGAGTCAAGGTAGGGTAAGTAGAATTATAAAGAAATATAACAGTGTCAGGATGGAATAGAAAATTAGAGGGTCTTCAATCTAATACGGAGGAGACCCTCCACTCTTTGGAGTTTGCTACTTCACAAGAGGCATGGGAGAAATTGAACGAGGCTTTCTTAAGGTTAGACCCAGTTCTTTTTGATAAGGGTGCTACTGCAAACAGTGGAGTTGCAGTAGCATACAATGTGTTTATAAAAATACGTAAAGCATGGGTAGACCCAGATTTTGATTACGGCAGGTGTTTTAATTACAAAGAAACTAAGTGGACGAGCTTATTGAATAATTATATTGATTTTAATAAGTTAGACCTCTTACGTAGCAAATTAAGAATCCTGAAAAACAAATATAATCAGAATTACAATGTTACGTATATGTTTAACAATCATCATGATAATGGTAAACAATGTTTAATTGCTGCGACTTTTTCGAAGAGATTTCAAGAGGACATCCCAGTTATTACAATGGTAATCAGAGCATCAGAGATTACAAAAAGGTTAATATTCGACTTCCTATTAATTCAACGGATGGCAGAATATGTGTATGGGCCGGACCAGTCAGTACAAATCAACCTATTTGCGACTCAAATGTATGGGAATGTAGAAACACTCTTAATGTACTCGGCTTATAAACCCCTAAAGAAAGTAATCAAGGGTATAGATAATCCTTGGACTAAAAGGGTTAATGAGGTTTATAAGAAAATCCAAAATGGTACAGAAAAGGAATGGTCTTCCTTTAAGGTATTCTTCCGAAGTTTTAAAGTACTTCGTCCGGACTTATACGAATACCAAGCTTTGTTAGCAAAGGACTTGCTATTAGAATATGAAGATATAGAATATCCAGAAAATGTGATATCCTATTCTCAACGTAAAGCATATAAGAAGAAACTTTTAAAGAAACAAAAGAATGAGAATCTACAGTAATTCTTTTGAGTTAATGTCAGAACTTGGCAGAGAACTCAACAGTTATGGTCAAACTGTAAAACCAAAGACCTATCAGAATCAAGTCATTGAAGGTAAAGAGGGATTCGAAACTAAGGAACTCATTTGCCAACAGTATTGCTTAACTTCACTCGGAGACCCGGTATGGTTATTTGTATTCTCTCATTCAAAAGAATGGGCAGATGCCGAGTTTGATGAGAGAATTGGTTGGTACGAATTAAATCCTGGTAAAGCTTGGGAACTGAGGAAAGATTTATGGGAACAGTTCCTGGTAAATGGTAGATTTGATTATACCTATCCAGAACGTATTTGGAATCAATTATATCTATATGGTAGTACATCATTTAATTGTGATTCTGCAATGCAATCTGTTATCGAACTACTTAAAAGGGATAATGATACTCGTAAGGCAGTACTCCCTATATTCCATGGTACGGATTTAAGATTTCTCGATGGAAGTAAACGTATTCCATGTTCTATGTATTATGATTTCCTTATCCGTCAGAATGGTAAAGGAGAAAAGGTATTACATATTTGCTATCTTCAAAGGAGTTCAGATTTTGTTACTCATTTTGGTAATGATGTATACCTTGCATGGAAACTTATGGAATATGTAGCTAAAGAGGTTGGAGTTAAACCAGGTTACTTATATCATACAATTGATTCTCTTCATTCTTACAAGAAAGATTGGAAATACTTAAATACCAATCTTGAAGATTTACAGGACTCATTCTAATATTAGAGGGATGTATCTACTACAGGTGGGTATGTCCCTCTTTCTATTTATAAATATATGGAAACGAGATATAAGATAATTAAGAATAAAAGAGAACTCAAGAAACTTATTGCTTGTTGTAAAGCAACTGGTTATGCTTGCTGTGACTACGAAACTAATGCTGAACCAATCTATAACAAAAGTTTCAAGCCAACTATTCTCTCGGTATCTTGGATGCCAGGATTTGGTGCTTCTATTCCCTTAGACCATTTCCAAACCAAAGAATATACTTCACCAGGGTGGAATTGGAAGAAGATGTTAAGGAAATTTGGGGAAGAGGTTATTGAGAATTATGATATTGTAAAGGTTGCATGGAACTGGAAATTCGATGACCAGATTAATCAAAAGTATCACCTTTATTATAGGGGTACATGCTTAGATGGTATGCTTGCAAAATATGTTCTCAATGAGGAAAAACCTCACGGTCTAAAGGATATGGTTAGAAGATATTTACCTGAATACGGTGATTATGAAAAGCAAGATAAATTCGATAAGATACCATGGGATAAGAAGGAATTAGACCCATTATGTAAATATGGTTGTCAAGATACAGACTTTACATTACGATTAATGATATTCTTTGAGAAGAAGTTAATTGACTTAAAGATGTATTCGGTATTTCGTAATTTATTCATGTGTAATTCTCGGGTATTAACTTCTGTAGAGAAAGAGGGATTATATCTTGATAGGGATTTCAATCAGAAATTGCTTGAGGAATATAAACCAAAAATTGAGGCTGCTAGACAGGCAATCTATGATTTACCAAGGGTAAAGAAGTTTACCAAAAAATATAACCAAGGTAAAATTGAAAGATATATCGAATCTATTTACCAAGAACTTGAAGAGTTAGATTATAATGACCCAAAAGACAAACGTAAGATTGATTCAAGACAACAGAAAATATCTAATATTCGTGCAGGGATATTTACTACCAAGAAAGAACAGGAACTTATAAGACCTCTTAATCTTGGTAGTCCAGTTGATTTACCCCAACTCATGTATTCAGATTCTGGTTTTAAATTCCCAGTAATTAAAAATAATGAATCGGGTAAGCCAAGTACCGATGAAGATACTTTGGTTGAATTAAGGTTAACAATAAAAGACCCAGAATCTCCAAAAGCAATATTCCTTGATAAGCTACTTGAATTAAGAGGTTTGCAGAAAATGTATACTACTTATATTGAGGGTTGGCATGAGAAAGTTCAAGATGATTCTCGATTACATGGTAGGTATAATATACATGGTACTGATTCTAATAGATTTAGTTCGGCTGACCCAAATATGCAGCAAATACCAAAGACATCAGTAGACCCAAATATCAAGAAACAATTAGTTGCTCCTCCAGGTTATTTATATATGGCATTCGACTATTCTCAGGCAGAGTTAAGAATGATGGCTCATTTATCTGGAGATGAAACCTATCTGGAAGCATTTGCTAAAGGAGTAGACCCTCACCTTGGTATAGCAGCAGCAAAGTATGGAGTATCCATTGAAGAAGCCAGTAAAGCTTATGAGGATGAAACACATCCGGATTATAAATTATGGAAGGTAAGGAGAAAGCAAGCTAAACAGATTGCTTTTGGACTTATTTATGGAATTGGTAATAAATTGCTAGCAGTTAAACTATCCGACCCAAAAGCGGGTATTATAGTTACACCAGAAGAAGCAGCAAAGGAAATGGAAGTATTCTTTGGTCAACATCCTAAGATTAGGAAGTTTAAAGAGAAACAAGAGAAATTCCTTCGTAAGCATGGGTATTACACCCAATTATTTGGTACTAAACGAAGACTCCCACAAATATATTCAAATGATAAGCAAGAAGTTGCTTATGCAATTCGTTTAGGTCTTAATTTCCCATGTCAGGGTGCTGCAGCAAATATGACCAATTTCGGAGCTATCCTTGTTTATTGGTTAATGAGACAAGGTAAATTACCTCGTATGCTTGAAGTAGCAACTGTTCATGATGCAGCCTATTTTTACTCAAAGCCTGAATATATTAATACTTGGACTGTTTTTAAAATATGGGATATATTGAGAAACCCTAGTACTAAGAAATATTTTGGTTTTCAAGTGGATGATGTAGATATGTCAATGGACTTCTCTATTGGTAGGTCAATGGCAGAAGAATTACCTTTTATTCCTGGGTATGATTATAGAAAGATGCTTCAACCAGATTTCTCAGTAGAGGAGTATATGGAAGAACATAAGAAGTATAAGAATGTAATCATTAAGGATTATCCTAAATTGTTTAGTAAAGAGATAAAGCAGTATGAGGAAGATTTTAAAGGGAAACTTAGATTGCATTGGTTGCCCTAATTACCATGTTACCAAGAATGGTAAGGTATATTCTAATTATAAGGGTAAAGGTTGGGTAAAATTATCCCTTAATCGAATTAAAAATAACGGATATGTTATAGTTTCTATTAGGGATACGAATGGATATAGGTACACTTATAACATTCATCAATTAGTAGCATTAGTATATGTACCAAACCCAAATAATCATAAGTATGTATGTCATAAGGATAATATAAGAACTCATAATCATTATAAGAACTTATATTGGGGTACTGCTAAGGAAAATACTCAACAATGTATTAGAGATGGTAGGTTTAAATTTTCAGATACAAAGTTAAGTAGACCCGATATACTTCAATTACTTTATGAGTATGATACTGGTATGATAAAAGCAAAACTTGCTAGGAAGTATGGGATATCACCCATGTTAGTATATAAATATATTAAGAAAAGAAAACGTTATGAAAAAGATTTTGAACGGACCCACCGTATGGCGAGCTAAGTGCCCATACTGTGATTGTGAATTTGAATATGATTATTCAGAAGTAGATTCGCATACATTTGCAGATGCTAAGTTAGTAAAATGCCCTGCTTGTAATAGGAATTTACATCATAAAGAAAATCCAAAATCACCTACAGAAGTGAAGAAAGAGGATACTATGACAACATAAAATAATAAAATATTATAAACTATGGCAACTGAAGAACAAATAATGAATACAAATAGGCTATCATCTTTAATTTATATGATATCTGCTTGTTTAGAGTTCTCTATCCAAAATCTTAATCATCAATTAGACCAATGTAATCTGAGATTAGTCGGTAGAGATAAGATGGTATTCAATAGAGTAAGGTCTCAGATAGAGCAACTTCAATCGAATCTAAAGTTATTAGAGGATTTAGCCTTTGGAGTAATGAAGGATGAAGATGCAAGGTTAGCTTATGAAGATGCTACCCATATTTATTGGGCTTTGTTTATGACTTTAGTAGATAGAGGAGGGACAGATAATCTATGCGACCTAAGATTCAAGGCTTTAATCGATATAATTGGTAAGTACGAATCTATTCTTCATTTGCCTGGTTTAGATATTGCATATCATTGCGCATTTGCTCAGGTATCTAAAGCAATTCAAGAAGGTAAATATTCAAAAGAAGATTTTAAGAATTTATTGAAAGTACATGAAGACGGAACTGAAGAAACTAAAGGTTAAATTCGAAGGTAATATCATAACCATAGATATTGCTAAGGAATTATCCATTAATGAAAATATCATTAATTCTCAGTTAAGGGAATCTCCTACTAGTTATTATATACTTTGTTCTTTAAGAGATAAGTATATTAAAGAAAGAGATGCTCTAGCAAGGGAAAAAGATGAAGCTTATTCTGCTGCTTGGATATTTATTAAAGAATCTAATGAAAGATTCAATAATGATTACGTTGCTCATAAGGCTAACATATCCCCAAAATATAAATCGATATATCAACGATATTTGAAAGCAGTAGAAAAGGCTAACAAGTATATTACAATATGTAGAGCTTATGAGTCTAGAGAGAATATCTTGAGGACTATTAATGCCAACATGAGGAAGCAACAATAATAACTATAAGTAATTACTAACTTTTAAAAACGAATTAAGAATATGAATTATTCATTATCTTTTATCTCTGCTATGGTAGCAGCTCAGTTTGATAATCAATTACCAGGATGTCCAACTGAAAACAGAGTTCTTATTTTATCCCCAAAAGAAGTAAACCAAACTCGGTCCGGGCTTATTATTCCGGAACAGGTAAAAGAGGGAGTTCCTCGTAAGGGAGTTATAGTTAAACTCGGTGAGATTACCGAAGAGTATAGAACTTACCGGGATTTGGTGCAAATAGGTAGAATAGTTACCTATGGTTTGTATGCCGGTAAGGAACTGGAATTTGAAACAGACAAGCTTACCCCAGGCTTACAACAACTTTTGGAAAAGAACACTTTAACGGTGTTGAGTATGAATGAGATAATTTACTCAGAACCAAATAATAACGATTAATATGGCACTTGACAAAAAGAAAAAGAAGAAAGTTTCATCAGATGGACTTTCTACAAAGGAAAAGATGCTAGCTAGAAAGAAACAGTTAGAATCTAAGGGAAACGGAAATGGTTTGGTATTCCCTAAAGAAGGTACTTTACGTATGAGAATCAAATCTCCTGGAGATGACCAGGAATTGGGTATAGAAATTGTTCAGTTCTATCTTGGAGGTAATCTGGGAGGAGTAATATCTCCGGCTACTTTTGATGAACCATGCCCCTTCATGGAAAAATATCAAGAATTGAAAAACTCAAAGGATGAGGATGACAAGGAACTTGCAAAAACTCTCGTACCAAGAAGAAGATACGTTATTGGTGGTCCGGTCTATGCAGACGAAAAAGGAACTAAATTTGATTACGAAGGTAAAGATAAGGGAGTTCTAGTTCCACGCTCTGTTTATCAAGATATTATCGACTTATACCTCGATGAGGATGAAGCTGGTGATATGACAGACCCAAGAAATGGATACGATATCAAAATTATTCGTTCTGGTTCTGGTAAGCTTGATACTACCTATTCTGCTCGGGCTTGTAAACCAACCAAATTGGACAAGAAGTACCAGGGTAATGTAGACCTGGAAGGTATAGTTCGTTCTCAAATTAAATCTTACGATGAACTGGAGGAACTTCTTGCTAAGTTCTTAAATGAAGATCATGGAGGAGATGATGAGGATGATGAACCCAAAAAGAAAAAGACAAAAAAGAAAGGGATTCATAGAGACCATTACATGGAAGATGATGAACCCAAAAAGAAAAAGAAGAAACGTTACAAATCCGACATTTAAAGGTTAGTTAATATATGGTTTCATTCGAAGGTGGTAATTAGATTCGTTCAGTTATCACCTTCTTTAGTCTAAATACATTACATTATGGTATCAAAAGAATATTGGGCAAACTTATCAGATGAAGATAAGTCAAAGATTATAAGAAGATTTTGTGAAATTAATGATATTGGGCCAGACTTTGATTATGCAAAGGTGAGGGATTTTTCTGAAAGGGTTAAACAGAAATATAAAGAATCTGGAATATACAGAAATAATCAATTTTGGGAACATCCTGTTTTAATATTGGAATTGGTAGACCCTCTTATGGCAGAAATGATATTATCATGGATGTATGCCAAAGTAGAATTACCCAATGGAGAGAGGTCTGAAGTACCCTTCATGGGATATCACATAGTAGAACTTGTATTCGACAAAGTTAGTCTCATGAAGTTTACCGATGAAGAGAAAAACGTATTGAATCAGGCAATGAATATTTTAAAATCAAGAGGAATTTAATATGGCAAAGAAAACTAAGGTTGGTTTAAAGGTACCAACAAAAAATGAGATATTAAAGAAATATGGTAGTATCATGAGATTGGCTTCAGATACAGTAGAATCAAACTTATGGTTACCCTCTACTTTCTTTGCTCTCAATTATACCTTTGGTGGTGGTATACCCTTTGGTAAAGTCCTTGAAGTAGCTGGAGAAGAATCATCTGGTAAATCTCTTATTGCCTATAATTTTGCATACACTTGTCAACAACTTGGTGGTCATGTAATTTGGGTAGATGCTGAACAATCTTGGATGAACTCCTGGGCTGAAGCAAATGGTGTAGACCCAGAAAAGGTTACAGTATTAACCGATACTCGTATAGAGTATATTTCCGATGCAGTAGCAGATTTAGCAATCTATCTTCGTTCTCAATTAACTAATAATGAACCGATTCTCTTAGTGATAGATTCTATTGCTGCTATGGATTGTGCAGATAACATAGATTCTAAAATGGTAGAGGGTAAGGCTGAAATGGGAGGTAGAGCAAAAGCTCTTTACAAATACTTCCGTATCAGAAGTGAATTATTCTATAGATTAGGAGTTACACAGATTTACATTAACCAATTAAGAACTGCTTTAAATGTCGGATTCGGAAAAGATAACACAACTACTACAGGAGGTGCAGCACTTAAGTTCTACGCTTCAATCAGAGCTGCCTTTTACTCAGGCAGGTCTATCACTGTTAAACAGAAAGGTAAAGAACGGAAAGCTGGTAAATTGGTCACAATCCGACTTATTAAAAATAAGGTTGCTCCTCCAAGACCTACAATCAGTAAGTGCCCGGTTTACTTCAATCCTAAGTTCCATGAAGTAGGTTTTGATAGATGCTATGCTCTTGAGGATGTATTGGTAGAAAATGATATCATAGAAAAATCTTCAGGTGGAGTATATAAGTTCAAAGGAAAAACTCTTGCAAGAGGGGAAGAAAAATTCCAAAAGCTTTTGGAAGAGGATGATGAACTTCGTCGTAAACTATTAAAGAAGGCCGAGATAAATACTATCGGTACAACTAGAAAGAAGATAGTAGCATTGACTACTAATTTATATCCAGTAGATGGAGTAGAATATGAATCATTTAACGAATCGGAAGACGAGGAGGAAGACGATGAGTAAGAAAACAGTATTATTGATTGATGGGGAGAATATTCTCCATCAATCTTTTCATAAGTTCGAGAAACTTAAATCTACAGACGGAAAACCAAGTGGAGCAATATTCGGATTTTTCAAATCACTTCATATGTATCTTACAAGGTTTAAACCAAACGAAGTAGTTATAACATTTGATAATGGTCATTCACCAGTAAGGGATAAGTTATTGCCTAATTACAAAGGCCATAGAAAAAATATATCGGTTGATTATGAATCCTTGCAAATACAAAAGGCAATCATAATGAAGATATTGGGTATGCTAAGAATTTCTTATATCTTTGATAAAAGGAATAAAACTCAATATGAGGGAGATGATTTCTTAGCATACCTAATTATTAATACTTATCGTTCGGATAATGTAATCTTAGTATCATCTGATAAGGATTTTAATCAATTGTTAAACAAGAACGTTAGAATATTAAACCCCAGAAAAGATGAAGTTATTCGAGTGGGCAATTGTAAAGAACTCTTCGGTTATCATTCACATGAGACTGTTCAGTATCTTGCAATGGTAGGTGATACTTCTGACGATATCCCAGGTTTTAAGGGTATAGGTCCAGTAACTGCAAGAAAGATACTCGATGAATATCAATCAATCTACAAGTATCTGGAAGCTAAACCTAACAAAGAATATCAAGAAGCTTGGGATAGAAATCGTAAACTCATTGACTTATTCTGGTTTGTAGGTAATGTACCATTAGATAAGATGCCTATCAAAAGAAAGAAGACTTTCAACTATGATAAATTTAGGAAGTTGTGCATAGAGTATTCTCTTGCTTCGTTCCTAACTAAAGAATTTATTAAACCTTTTAAAGAGTTATCCGAATGAAAATCATGTTTGCAGGTGCAAGTGGAGTTGGGAAAACCACTTTAGCAAAGGAAGTTCCCGGGATGATTAAGTTTGATGTATCAGAATATCCTCCGGTACTAGATTTTATATCTGGTAGTGTATCAGATTTAATCCCTAAAACAAAAGATATGTCTCATAAAGAGATGTTAGAAAGAGATTCAAAGGATTTATTAATGGAAGACTTTCAGGTAATGAATCTGAGAAATAAAATGTTTAGAGACAGAGATAGATTCGTTACAGATAGGAGCTATCTTGATTTAGCTGCTTATTTCTATTATAAACAAGCCAAGAATGTTCCTAAATGTGAAATGGAACACTTCTTCGAAACTTGCAAGATGTTACTCAATCAGCAATGTACTCACCTCATTCTATTAGACTTTACTACTGCAATGGTAAAGGAATGGGTTATGGAAGATAATGGCAAACGAATAGAGAATAATTACTTCCAGTTCTTAATATCTTCTATAATGGATAACGTATTGAACTTGTGGGGATTCTTACCAACTAAGGAAATATCTTCTATCTATAAGAATATATTTAAGAATCAACTTTTGGAATATGGTGCAACAGAAGGAGTAATCAAATCCCTGTATGGTGAAACCAAAGTTCTCTGTATAAGAGAAGCTAATTTGGATATTCGTAAGAAACTTATTATTGATTTTCTTCATGAGTAAGGAAGTAGTATTTATAGCATTCTCGGATTTGCACATAAATCTATGGGCAAAATTCAATGAGAACAACAATAGGACCTTGAATAGTATCAAGGTCCTTGACGTTATTGCAGGTCAATGTGAAAAGTACAAATGTCCTGCTTTATTCTGTGGGGATTTATTTCATAAGCCAGAATCAATTGACCAAGACTTAGCAATCTTTGTTGCTGAACAATTCGATAGGTTAGAAAGTAATTATCCGAAATTCAGAATGATTTATATAGACGGGAATCACGATTTGAAATCGGTAAATCGTATTGATAGGATAACTAAGGGATGGCCTTTTGTATTTCATAAGAATTTTATGAGTTGTGTTAATCTAACCAGAATTAAATGGTGTTCTTATGGAGATTACCACATTTATGGAGTTCCCTATATTGATAATAATGTGGGTCTAAGTGAATATCTTAAGAAACTTAAACTAGATAAGAATGTAAAGAACATACTCCTTCTTCATACGGATTATCCAGGAGCAAAAGATACTGATGGTAGAGAAGTTGATTCTGTAGAAAATCTCAATGTAAATATCCTGAACCGATTTGACCTTGTATTATGTGGTCATATACATAAACCTCAAAGATTATCAAAGAAGGTTTATATGATAGGAGCACCTAATCATCAAAGAAGAACAGATAGGGATTGTAAATTGGGTTATTGGAAGATTTATTCTGATTTATCTATGCAATTTGTACACCTTAAGCAATTCCCTAAATTCGTAGATGTAGAATCTGAAGAGGATATTAAAGATGATGGCAATTATTATACTGTTTTACCTAAGAAAACTAGTAACTTAGTAAATACTAACCATAAAATTACTAAGCAACTTTCTAAGAAAGCTCTAGCAAGGAAGTATCTTAAGGAAAAGGGTATAACCGAGCAAGATAAGAAAGAACTACTGATTGACATACTTAAAAAAGCTGAATCATGTTAACATTTACAACAATGAACGTAGTAGGATTCTGTTCAATAGAGAACCTACACATACCTTTAAATCCAAATTGTACCATACTTATCAAGGCATCTAATGGTAAAGGTAAATCAACTATCTTATCGGCATTGGTATGGGCAATATATGGTAAAAATCTAAAGGGAGTATCAGAAGTAACTACCTGGGAAAAGGTAAGACCAAAAGATTACCAGGGAGTAATGGTAGAGGTATTCTTTCAAAAAGGAGAACATATTTATAAAATTATCCGATGTCAGAAATGTAACATAGTTCTTGAGGATGGAGCTAAGGGTAAAGATAGACTTATTCTTATGAAAGATAATGAGGTAGTGAATGTAAAAGGTAAGAATAAACTCCAAGATGCCATTAATGCAGAGCTTGGTTTATCCTACTCTCTATTCATGAACTCAATTATGTTTGGTCAGGGTATTAAAAGGTTGATACAAGAATCTAATTCAGATAAGAAGAAGATATTCGAAGAAGTATTTGATTTGGAATTTCTTAATATTGCCAAAGGTATAGCTATGCAAGATAAAAATAACCTATTAGCTCAGGCCAATGAGGTAGAACGTCAATCTGCTATATTAAAGAAAGAGTTAGAAGCAAATAAAGAAGCTTACTTTGATTTACGAGATAGGGAAAAGGGTTTTAAAGAGAAAATCAAATCAGAACGTAGAGAATTAAAGAAAGATAGGGAGGACCTAACTAAGCAACTTATTAAAAAGCAGCAACAACTTAAGGACGAGGTAGAGCAGAGTCTTAAAGTTAAGATTAAGAAACATACAGATTATGTAGATGGTCTTAAATCTAAAATAAAACACAATCGTAATATTTCAGGAGTATCATTACCAGATTTTGTAAAGAAACTTAAGATACAGTTAGATAAAGGCCACTACAAACGTGCTAAAGAGAGCGTAGATATTATCTATAAAGCAATCATAAATTCGGATAAACTCCAGGAAGAGTATGAAGATGCTTTGGGTAGGTTGGATGAGTTGAGAACTACGAATGAGAAGTATAAGAGACTTCAAAAAGAATGTGATGATATTGCTTCTGATATTGCTGATATTGATGAAGAGTTGGAAAAGCTCAAACAAGAGAAACTTAAGGTTATGTCTCCTAAATATAAAGAGAAACTTAAGGAGATTAGAAAAACTCTTCGTAAGGTAGATGAAGATTACCATAACAAGGAGTTGGAGTTAGAGAACTACAATTGGTTAATCAATGATCCTCTTGGTAACAACGGAATCAAGGCTTACTTATTCGATTCATCTTTGGATATGTTAAATAGAACCCTTGATAAATATTCTCAAGTATTGGGATTTAGGATTGAATTTAATATAGACCTTGGCACCGCTAGAAAAGAATTTTTTACTTTAATTGAAAGAGATGGGCAAATTATTGATTACGATGAACTTAGCGGTGGAGAAAAGCAATTGGTAAATGTAGCAATGGCATTTGCAATGAACGAATCTCTTACAATGTCTAAAGGTATAAACCTTGCTTTCTTAGATGAGGTATTCGAATCATTAAGCTCAGATAATGTAGAAGTAGTAACATCTTTAATAAGACATACCTTTGCAGATAAAACCCTATTCTTAATTACCCATTTGGATTCTCTTCCTCTATCAAATACGAAAATCCTGCAAGTCGAAAAAGTCAATGGCCTAAGTAGTTATAATTTACTATAATGTTATAACTACAAGACATTAACCTATGAACTCAAAAAATAAAGGAAACAGATTTGAAAGAAAAATAGGAGCCTGGTTTACTCAGTGGACCGGGTTCAAATTTGAAAGGAATCGGGCAGGTTCAGGAGCTTGGCATTCTAATAAGGATGCCACTTCTGATTTAACCTGTACAGATGAAAAACATGCTCATCGATGTAAGATATCAATTGAATGTAAAAACTACAAAGATATCAAATTCGAACATGTACTTCTTGGTAATAAAACTTGTGATATCCTAAGATTTTGGGAACAAGCAAGCAAGGATGCTAAAAGGGCAAATAAACTCCCTATATTATGTATGAGATATAACTCTATGCCTGCAAATGAATTTTTCTTTGTAGTAGAGGGAGGACCCGGTACTCTTGGAGATTTTATATGGGTACAATCTAAAAAACCCAGTATGTCAATTAGTACTTCAGTGAATTTATATGTATTTCTTGCAAGTGATATTCTAGAGAATGTTAATTATAAGCAAGTACATAAGCAAGCTAAGTTAATCATTAAAAAGAAGTAATATGAAACGTATCCCTTATTCTTATTGTATCTTCTACATAGAACGAAAGTATTATCAGAACATTAATAAAGAACTTAAAGAAAAGGGATATAAAAAAGTACGTGCCATTATCCCTACAATAAACGTTTTAAAGAAAACCGCAAAGGGTAAGATGATATTCGAAGAAGTACCAATCTTATTCAATTATGGTTTTATCAAGATGCCTACAGAGTTAGCGTACTCTAGACCTTTTCTAAACAAATTGAAGAGAAGTATATCAGGTATAAGAACTTGGTTAAAGTCTACAGAGACTCTTCATGAAAGAAAGAAGAAAGCTAGAATAGATAACTCTGAAGACTTTGATGATTTCTCATTGGTAGCTACATGCACCAGAAAGGATGTTAAAAGGTTTAAGAGAATGGCAAAAGAAGGAAAGAAATATTCTGTAGACGATTTGATAAATGTTAAGATAGGCGATTACTTAGTACTCAAAGGCTATCCATACGAAGGAATAGATGCTACGGTATTAGGTATAGACCACATAAATAAAATGGTACAACTTCTTTTATATCCTGAAATGGGTAAAATGGAAATATGGTTACCCTTTGATAACGTAATCTATAGCGTGTACCAGAATTATGACCCAGATAAGTTATATGCTAACTCCCAAGATTATGACCCAAATGAGATAACAAGTGAATCAATAGATAGAATAATGGATTTTAGGAGGAATTAATTATGAATGATGCTCAGAAGAAAGCTTGGGACTGTTTAAACGAAATAGAAAGGCAGTCTTTATTCCTTCAGTTATCAGAAAGCAAATCCTCATGGGAAGCTGGTGAAATTTTAAAGTTGTCACATTACAAGTATTTGGAAATCAGAGAAAGGTCAGAAAAGTTCTTCAGATTATTCTCTGATTTTTTTGAGTTACACACTTCTATTTTTCGACCCGATTGCCCCTGTGAACGAAGCTTTTGTGATTTTATTGAAGGATGTATTGAAAAGAGATTAACAAGAAAAGAAGCTAGTCTATATACAGGAGACTCTTCTAACTTACTCTTGAATGTAACCAATAGTAATATAGAAAGGAATATGAAAAGACTCAAAGAATCTGAAGACCCCTGGGACCTAGATTCAATGAGATTAATCTTAGAGTTCGATAGGTGGAATAACTTTAGGATTCTACCAAGAATGCTACAACAGCCTTCTGCATTTAAAAGGAGGTTAAATAAGAAGGACAAGATATATATCAAATACCTTTTAAGCCGAGTACCAGAATGGATGCACACAAAACTGAAAGAAAGGTTTAGATATAAAGTAAAGCCTGGTAAGAAGAAATACTGGGTATGCTTAATATCAGAAGAATTATATACAGATGGATATCTATTAATGCCAGTAAGACCTTTAGATGAGGTAGTTAGTGAATTTAGTAGATTCTATATGTATGTATTCGAAAAGAAAGATGATGCAGATACATTTGGATTCATGGTATCCAAGTTTATGATTAAAACAGTTGATGTAAAATTAGGACAACGCTTCTGGCCTGAGTACAGATGCTGCGTGGAAAAAGCAGTTAACTATAATCAAGTGAATAATATAGAATTCAGTATTAAGAAACTTGATATGGCCTTCAATGCCGATAAGGTTAAAAAGAAAAGGAAGAAAAAGCCTAAATCAACGGCTGCTGAACGCATATCAGATACCTCAGCTTTTTATAAAAATAGATAGAAATATTTTTCTATATAAATAAAAAGTATTATATTTGCAACAAATTAAAATAAAAGATATGAGAAAGAACAAAAAGAATAAACCAGCACCCTCAAAAGAAAAAGCCAGTTTCCTTGGTTCAGCCGGGAGGAATATGACTTACAGGGATTTAAAAAGAAAAGCCATAGTATTGGGTATGCCTTTCCCTGATGCTTGTGCTGCTGGCGTTTTCGATTTAATTGGTTATATCGAAAGGTCAACCAATAAACCAGACAAATCATTAATTGACCAATATGATGATTGGATGGATAAACAATTAGAGAACATAGGTTATTCAAAGGATGACCCTCTAAGGAATTCGAAATTAAGGCTTGGGTTTCTCGGAGAAGAAGGGGAAAATGGGCAAAGGAAATCAAAAAGGGTTCCGGGAATAAAAAAGCCAAGGGAGAAGAAACCACCAAGAGAAAGGGATGAATTTAATCTCATCAAGGGAACTAAGAAATCCTATGTATGGTCATTAGTTGCAAAGGGTTACGATTTAGAAAGAGTAACTAGAAGGATGAAAAAGAAGTTCCCAGATGCAAACGATAAATCAATAACACTTTGGTTTAGAACTGCAAGGAGGACTATGAACAATGGTAAAACTAAAGGAAAGTAGTAGGGAACCAATCCGAGAAGATAGATATTATATATGGACATGGAGACCAGATACAACCAACAAATATATTACCGAAAAAAGTTTATATCGGAAACACCTAACAGGTATACCCTATTTCACAAGGTATCAGATAAAAAAGACTTTGGTTTATATGTACGGAGTAGATGTTCTTCAATATATTCATATCATATCAGGCAGGAAATTACTTAGGCAAGGGATAAGAATACTTCAAGACATGAATGGTATAAGACATACCTCTGGTTCTACTAAATTCTGGTATAAAGGGAGATTAGTTAAAGCCAGGAAGTTTATTATCCCGGATGAATATAAAATTGATAAACACAGAAGACGAAGGTTCATGGTTCAAATGCACCGGGTCTTCAAATCAAAAGGAAAGAAGGTATTCAATGAAAGGTACTCACAAAAATTGTATGGACAACGGGAAGGCATATCTTCCAACTATATCCGGAAGAAGAGAATACAAATCCGTTCTACTATCTTACAGAATTTACAACAGGCTGAGTCAAGAGGAAAAGCATAAATATAATATTTTTTCTTTGCAATATCCCCCATTGGTATGTTCCTTGGCCTTGTATCTAAGAAAGAAATTAGATATCCCGATACAGAAAGTACTATTTATCAAAGCACAAAGGGATATGCTCGATATCTTTTATGATGAATCCTTAAATCATTTGGGATGGCAACCAAAAGAAAGGTTCTTGGTAAAAGCTTTAAGATTTCAAGGGTTCACTCCTGTAAGCAAATATAGGATGAGAAGTAAATATGCCTACATTATGACAAACAGGATGCTAGAAAATGAATATTGGGTATTTCCTATGAGATTAGCTGATAACTATAAATCAATGCAAAATCCAAAATACAAATTCTATACCGAAGTATTTGGTAAGGTTGGTATTCCTGGAATAATTAAAATTAAATACAGCAATGGAAACTAAAAACCCAGTACCGGAAGTAAAGGTACATAAGCAATTAAATCCGTTCATGGGTAAATCCTTTAAGGTTAATACCTATAATGACCAGGATGAAGTTATCGATACAGAAGATGTAAATATAGAATCTCAAGAAGAACTAAAGACCGTAATTGATGGGGTAAAACAATATAATATTGCATTTGCTTATCTTACGGGAAGCGAAAGAAAATACAAGAAACTTATAACAGAGTGATATAACTATTGATTATTAACATTTAAACATTTACGAAAATGGCTAAGAAAAAAGAAACCAAAAAGGTAGAGTTAAAGGAAGTATCTCGCAAAGAGATTAATGGTGCAATCATCATTACTTATGAAGATGGCTCAGTAAAAATTATCCCGGCTCCTATCATGTTGTCTGCCGAAGAAGCAAAAGACTTCTTTGCTTCAGAAGAAGAGGACGATGATGACGATGACGAAGATTCAGATGAGGATGACGACGAAGATTCAGATGAGGATGACGACGATGAGGACTCTGATGATGAAGATGACGAGGATGATGAAGACTCGGACGACGATGAAGATGAGGACGAAGAGGAAGAAGAATTGACCGGTGAAGCTCTTGCTGAAATGGACTTCGAAGAATTGGAAGATGTTTGCGATGACAAAGACCTTGAAACAGACCCGGACGATTTCGAAGAAGACGACATTGAAAAACTTCGCAAAGCAATTGCCAAAGAATTGGGTCTCAAACTTCCGGCGAAGAAAGAAGCAAAAGGCAAAAGTAAAAAAGGGAAGAAGTAATTCATTCTCCGGTTACGAAGGTTGGGCTAAAGCAATAGCCCACCTTTATTATAAGAAATAACTATTGTTCTATTAAATAAAACTAAAACTTAAAAGATTATGGCAACTAAGAAAAAAGAAGACACCAAGAAGAAAGGTGGTAAAGAAAAAGATGCTGAAAAAGAAGCAAAACGTAAAGCTCGTATGGAAGCTCTGAAAAACCGACCGGCAGAACAACGACCGAACAGTAAACAGATTGATGTTATCAAAATCAATGACAAATCCGAGGTTCAGAACTACGGCTACGCAGTAAAGAACAAGGAAGGCTATCAGGGAGTGGTAGTAACATCAGTTCTGGTTATTGATGGTAAACCTGCTTCTACTTCCGTAACATTTGTTCCCGGCAACCTTACCGTAAAATCCAAAAAAGGACACGGTATTATCTGTAATCCGAAAGCTAAAAAAGCTAAGGGCGAAGAAGAGGAAGCCGGTGACGAAGATTAAACTCATGTTGTTTGCATAGTTTAAATTGTATTTCAAAAATTGTATTTTAGAAGCCTATTGCCTGAGAAGGTAGTAGGCTTTATTTATTTTATAGGTTATGGAAGACAAAAGAGAAATCCGAAAGAATATAACTATCCTTGCATTAGATAATTTAATTCAAAGTTATACTAATGCACTAGAAGATAAGAATATGAACCCTCCCTTATCGAATGAAGAAAGGGAACTCTCCGAATTAATTATTAAGGAAGCAAAAGAAATGCTAACTGAAATGGCAATCGAAAATAAACCAATACCAAGACCCTCATGGAAGAAATGAATTTAAGAACCATTATACAGGGTATTCAATCCATATTAAAAGATATGGAATATACTCAGTATATGATTAAGGTTACTCCTCCTCATAAGAGAGGTAAATATCAAACCCATGTTATTCACCTTCAATATCTTAAACGTAGGCTTAAGGATTTTAAGAGTAGGCTAGATAAAAAACTTAAAGGTACTATCAGTACTGTAAAGTTTAAATATGTTAATTATTCTGATGGACGTGAAATGATTGCAGAACAAACTTTTGTTAATCTTACTCAGCAAGAGATACATGATGCCTTAGAACTTGGGGCCACTCTCGAAAATGCAAGTATAGAAATCCTAGAAATTAAGGAAATCCCTACTTCGATTAGGATTTTATAACTATGGATAATTACTAAGGAAAATTTCAATCCACTTAAAAATTTTAGAACATGAAGAAAGACAAGAAGAAAGACAAACCGGTTAATAAGACTCCGGAACTTTCAAAGGCTAAAAAGGCATTGGATGCTTATCTCAAAGAGAACAACTTGGACCCAACTAAAGATTGGTCAAAAGACAAAAAACATGGTAAGAAGGTTACCGAACTCTTGAATAAGCTCAACAAGGAGAGAGATAAAGTCGCTGCTCAGTATCCCGAAAAGGATTTGAAGAATGAAGCCAAATTGGTAAAAATGAAAAAAGCCAAAGAAGACGAAAAGGCTTCAAAGAAAAAAGAAAAGAAGGAATCGACCAGTCGAGTTACCAAATACGATTATCCTCTCATCGATGGTCGGGAAATGACTTCCGATGAAAAGAAAAAATATCGTATGGAACAGAGAAGACTGGCTGCCGGTAAAGCTCCGAAGGAAGAAAAACCTAAGAAGGAAAAGAAAGAAAAGGCAGAAGCTACTGAAAAAGCTGCTCCTGCAAAGAAGGACAAAAAGGCCAAAGATAAAAAGAAAAAGAAGGCCAAAAAAGAAGAAGATTAATCTCATATCTTATTAAGTATTCGTTAATGATGTAAAGGCCTGGCAAATCACTTTTGTTCAGGCCTTTCTTTTTAATACCAAGACTTTATGGAAGAAAAAATATATAAACCCAAACTGCGTATCACTACACTTGAGGATAATGGCTCATATATTCAAGATAGATTAGTAGATGCCTATACCGAAATGAATTCAGGGCCAAAGGTACAACATAAAGGACCTTTAAGAATAGAGGTAACTCTTACAAATAAACAAGATGTCGAGAACTTTAAGAATTACTTAGATAAGCTCGTAGGTAACTTACCAATCAAAGAGCCATTGGCAGGAAGGGGAAGACCTTCTACTGGGAGTAAACAACTCACTGAATCACCAAGAGAAGATATATTGGCAGATGTAGAGAAAATGGTTGAAGAAGGTAAAAGCCAACAAGAGATTATTAAGTATCTAAGGGAATTAGGGTTTGTCTTTATTCTTACAGAGGACTTTCTTTTTCATTTCCCAGGATTCGAATTCAACAGTAAGGATGTGGGAGAAGCCACTGACAACAAGCAATATCCTAACTCATACTCCTGGATGGCAAGATGTATCAAACGAGCCAAAGACCCCAAGGCAGATAAATTTGACCCAATGGTCATCTTCGGCTTTAGTATCCTTGGTGGACCATCGAAGAAAATTGTTCCGTATCTTTATAAAGAAAGGAAGAAACCATTAAGGGCCTCTGTTGGTAAGAAAACCATATCCTTTTCTCAAGCAGAATTCACTAAGTTCCCTAAGTTTATGCTCGAAGAAGAACGATTAAAGTTCTCTGCAGAACAACGACAATTACTTCTCAATCCAGAGAAAAAGCCTTCTAAGTTCTTTATGAGATGGTACAAAGATGTAATATTCCCTGACTCAATCAAACAGAAAATCGAAGAAGCTATCTCTAGATAGACATCCTCTACCTCAGTATTTAATAAAAGAGTATTATTTATTAAAATAAAATTCTTATATTTGTATAACGAAAATAAATATTAAAATGGATACAGAAACCAAAGAGGTAGTAAAGAACATTGCTCAGATTCAAATTGAGGCATTGACTAATATCAAAAACAATATCACTACAACAGAACCTGATTTACTCAGGAAGTTGTTACAGATAAATGATGAAGAGATGCTTGATTCAGTCAATCATCATATTCAGATTTACGAAGAGATATACGAAATGCCTCAATTGATAAAGACTCTGAATGAATATCAATTATATATCTGTTCTCATATCCTATTCAAAATGGAAGACGAATGGATACATAATTTATCCCAAGGAGTTTACGGAGCATGGGAACTATTACATAGAGAAACCAATAAATTTCACCCTGAACTCACATTAATAATTTAATTTAAAATGGACAAGAACGAATACTTAGAATCAGTTGAATTGAACACTGGAGTTGAAATGATTCCCTGCGAATCCTCAAATGTTGAAGGTTACGGATACGACTCCAAAAACAAACAACTTTGGATTGCTTTCAAAGGTAATAAAGTTTACCGTTATGATGGTGTACCTAAAGAAATCTGCAATGAATTACATTTAGCAGAGTCCAAGGGTAAATACGTTTCTTCCAATATCAGGAACAAGTTTAAAACTACGGGATATGAACTCAGGTCTTAAGAAACTACCTATCATAGGTCTGGCAGGATTTATACTAATTGGATTGGCTATAGGCTCAAAACCTACACCCGATGCAAGCAGGATAAATCCTGCTCCGTCGTTTAAAAAGAACGATGTACCAGAAACTAAATACAGTTTCTCATTTGCAGATAAGCCTAAGTCATTAATGGATTCAATCCAGGAAATGGCAAACAAACTTGGGAAAAGAATCTACGAATATCAGGTAGAAATAGAAATCATTCCAGAGAATCAAATCTACCAGATAAGTAATTCTGGATATCAACAATACGAAGTTACTAGAAAAGGAGTAGGATACTCCCATACCTGGGTTAAATTCTACACTGATAAGAAATTAACTTACCAAGATGCAATTAAGTTTGCAGAAAAGTATCCAGAAAAATGTATACCCTTTGTACCTACTCCCAAGGCTAAATCAGAACTCGATTATTATAACGAAAACCTGGACGAATATTTATCAGACCCAGAAAACGAGATAGACTATGCTCCAGAGATCTTCGACTTCTTAGCTGATTAACCTCAGCTATTTAAAAATATTCTTTTTATTTTATTGCTATATAAAATATTATTCTTATATTTGCAATGTGATAAGAAATTAATTCATTTATAAACATTTTAAATATAGACATTATGAAAAAGAATGAAAACAAGGTTGCTAACCTTATCAGTAACAAAGTTGCTCAACAGTTAGAAGGAATTAAGGATGCTACATCCAAGTCTAAAACTACTAAGGCCAAGGGAACTAAAAAGACTAAGGCTCAATTGGTAGAAGAATCTCAAGAAGCTGCCAAGAAATTTGCAGGTGCTAAATTGGTTCAGACTACTCCAGAAGAACCAAATCCCACAAAGAAAACCTCTAAAAAGGCAGAGGTAATAAAGGATGTTGAAAAACAACAGAAACCATCTATCATTGAAAAGGTAATCTCCAACCGGGAAGTAAAATATGTATATCCCGAGGATGTAGTAGATACTCTTGCCCGGAAGAAATGGAGACAACAAACTCGCAATGAACTCCACAGACTTGAACGGGAAATGTTCCGTATCAAGGACCAAAACTCCAAAGAATACAAGAAAGCTGCTAAGGCATACGAGGACTTCAAGAATAAAGTTCTCAAGCCAGAACAAGTTGCTTGATTTTACCTCTCGGGGAAGGTACCCAACATCAGAGTACCTTCCTAATTGTATTAACCTTCTAAAGGTATAAAAATGGATTACACTATATTCTCCGCAAAGGAGATGTTAAAGCAAGATAAAGAGTTGGTGGAGTTGCATAAGAGATGCGTTAAAACCTACTTAGTTCAACGTTCACTTAAACATAGGAAGATTAAGAAGTTCTTTATTGTATACGACTGGTATATTAATACAAGTAATATAAGAAACTTCTTCTTCAGGCCTGTATCTATATTTGTTCAGGCATTACTCTTGGGACAATTAGACAAAATATCAGATTATGTAAATAAAGACGGTTATGGTAAGAAACATAAGAAAAGAAGAAATAGAAAAGGTTGAGGTAGTTTATATCAAAGGTAAATATTCCTATAAAACCCAGTACAATGTAATTAGTGGGAAGAAGCATAATATACTTTATGCAGGACCAGTTAATGCTTTGCAACCTGCACTAGAGAATATCATGATGCTGGTTAGGATTCCAACCAGAAGAATATGCACAGAGTCTAGAAAGACACTAAAAAGGCTTGAGGAAAAGGCAACTAACCTAAATAACTTCAAGGACCAAGGTATAACCCATATAATTATCTATGTATGTTCACAAATATAGTCAAAGACCTATACATAGGCAAATCGAAACTAAATATCCGATTTCAGAATCAAATTATAGAACCTGAAACCATAGTAGATACCTTGGGTGTACCTTATCCTAAATTAAAGGAATACCCTACCTATCCAGACTATGTAATAATAGGCAACTTTGATGGTAAGGATATTTTTGATATTCAAATGGGAACTAATACCCATGCCTTGTTAATCACAGGAATCCCTAAAGGTGCCAAGACTTTAGATTGGTACAGGGTAAAGGAAGCAATCTGGTCCTCCTATTATGAGGATAATTACCGAGGATATTTATTCCAGGTCCAGGATGCAACCAAGAAAGTAACACTAAAGGCTTATCCTTTAGAAACAATTAAAGAGTAAATATATGGAAGCAATAGATTACGTAAAGTTATTTAAACTCGACCAAGAGAATTACGACTTTAAAAGGGAAGAGTTTATTTCCGAATTAGGTAAGGAGTTTCTAGATTATTGCCAAACTACCACCATAGGCATTAATCCTAAGACTCATAAGTTATATTATTATAGGTTTAGGGAAATTGTTAAGAATTTCGAAAGTAAATTTTGGGCAATATCTAAGCTTAAGGTAGGCGAAGGATTTACACAGAACCTATGGAATGCTTTCTTTGCTACTCAGGTAGTACCTCTAAGAGCAAAGATATTCCCTGACATTCAAAAGTTCATTGAGAAAAGGAAAGAAGAATACCTCAATGAACAAGACAAAAAATTATCGACCTATAAAAAGGGAAATCATGGCAAAGGAAATCCTAGACCTTCACGGCAATAAATTTATTGCCAAGGATTGGAAACTTTGCCTTAATATCCCCATAGGTAAATGGGATAAATTGGTTTTCACCAGGGATTATGTCTCTGGTGATTCCTTTAATTTAGGTGTAAAAGGAAAAACCTATAAGGCATATTTCTATAACCTTAGTATTAATTGCTATGTATGTTATAAGTTAGAGCTAATAGGATATGATGAATCTAAAGATATAAGAAAGGCTTATTTATATGGCAAAAGAAGATAAAATAATAAGATTCCCTCGTCCTATGGGTACTACTGCAATGGCTTTAGAATACCAGAAGACACACGAAGAGAAATCATTGGTCAAGGTACAGAATTACCTTATTAATCAATGGTTAATGGGTAATGGGGTTTTATGTGGAGTAACATATGATATCAATTCATTCTCTAATAGGTTAGGGATTGATATAGAATATGTACGAGTATTCATGAGAGACAGATTATTGTCTTCTAGAATATGGGATAAAGATAAACAAGAAGAATTACTTAACGCGTTACTGGGAGAACAACTAGCATGGGCATTAGAAGATAGGATGGAGATATCTCATCAGTTGCAAATCTTAAGGGATTCCCAAGGAGGTAAATATACTCCATTTATCTCATCCGAGGTTAATAAGACATTGAAGCTTAAGTTGGAATCTTCTACATCATTACAATCAATTATTCGTAACCTTACTGGAGGCAATACAACTAATATCTTCAATCAGTTTAATCAACAGAATAACCTCAATACTGAGAATACTATCTCGATAGAGGAAGCAAGAACTATTGTATTAGAATCTCAAAAGGTACTTACTAAAACTGAAGAAGCAAAACTCTTAGAGGACAAATACGATATCAACTCATTGCCCGAAGTAGTTGCAACTAAGCAAGAGGGAGTAGATACGTCTAAAGAGGGCCTTAATCTTAATAAGAAAGAACTCAATCAAATTACAGATAACTATAAGGCTGCTATGGAATTATCCTCTAAAGAACACCATGAATTGCGTAGGGAGATTGAAATGAGGATTGATACTGATTCATATGACCCAGAGATGGATAGGTATTTAGAGGATGATGAAATACTAGAGTCAGAGGAAGATACATCCCTTGCTGCATCATTCTTAAACAAAAGAAAATAACTTAGAGGCTACCTATTAACGGTGGCCTCAGTTGTGTATATACGGATTTGCATATTAAAATTAAAAGTATTATATTTGCATATCAATTTAAAAATAGACAAATATATGGAAACATTAGACCCCGAATGTAAAAAGACCAAGATTAAGAACATCAATCAAGGTACTTATTTTAAACTCAAACCAACTACTACTGCACCGGTATGGGTAAGAGGAGAATATGAACGCTCAGTAGGCAAATATTCTTGCTTTAAATATGATGACACCAACCATGAAAAATTCATGAAAGGTTCCCAGGACGTATATATTAACTTTACATTTTAACAACATGTTCAAACTATTCAGAAAGAAAAAGAAAATCAGAGTAATCAAAAGCCGCAAACTTATTACTCTACAAAAGTTAGAGGGTATGGAAAATACCTTTAACGTAGCTATGCACTTTGAGCTAGAGGATTTTCATTCAAGAGTTCAAACGATACTCAATGAACTTCATATATACGATGACCGAGTTTATGTTGAGGCATACAAAGAGTACCAAGATCATTACAAGGTATACGATAGAGTACCAGACTTATTACTTTACAAGATACCGGTATTATTTGCTAACTCATACCCGGGAATCGAAGTACAGACAGATAAGGAGTTTGCTTATAGATTCTACATTCCAGATACTTCTTATTATGAAGCTTTACCAGAAGAGTTTAGATTAAAGGATTGGATTGAGGATAATTTCAAAATGATGTATTCAAAGGTATACCCTTATCTACCCGATAGTAAGGTATCAGTAAATGAATACGTAGATATTATTCGGTTTTCTTATTGCAAGAACTGGGATATACTCTGGAATAACCCTCAATCAATTAGAAACTACTTTGATGAATGTATGGGTATCATTATGTCATTTGCAGATGATGATTGCTTGGTAGTGGTAAATAATATCATTGAACGATGTGCCGAAGAACTAAAAGAGAAATTACTAACCCTTAAAAATAACAAAGATGAACAAGTTTAGATTCAAGGTATCTACCATGTTAGAACAGGTAGAGGACGATTACATTAAATTCGTTGGAGATAACTATGGTGTAAACCGGGATGAGTTCCTTAAAGACTTCAAGGCTAAACTCAATCTTGAAAGCCCTCATGTATCTACAGTACATGCTGAATTGATTGAATACGAACCAAATCGTATCATTATCCAGACTTCTAAATATAATACCATAGCAAAGGAATACAAGGATCATTACCTTTGGGTATTTACTAATAAGGGTGACAGAAAGTACGACTGGGACTTAAACAGATTCCGGGCTCTACCTCAGTAATTATTAAATAGTTTATTAATTCTTTTGCAGATATAAATAATATTCTTATATTTGTATTGAATTAATAAACTATTAAAATTTTATAACTATGCAAACCAAGTATTACTTAACCTTTGAACAAGTTGGAATCATTAGACGTATTCCACTTAAAGAACAGGACCCCGATATGCAGGGAATCTTAGATGCCTTTATCAAAGCCTTCAGAATCGCTAACGAATTGGGAGATGAGGAAGAAGTTACTACTCCAGACTTAATCAATTCTCTTAACCATATTGATGACATTTACATTGATACAGTAGAGATTTACGAGGACGGATTCGAAATGATTGAACAGAAAGTACCTCTAGGAGATGCTAGCAAATGTGTAAGGAACCTCTTACAGATTATTCAATACAACGATGCTTTTGATTTAGCTGCTAATAATCTTGCTCTTGAGATTAAAAACAGCGTGAGATTCCATTGGAGACAACTTAACCCGGGTTCTTCAACTCCTGAACCTGAGTTCATAAATCAGTTCTACGACGAAGTTATTAACCGTTTAAAAACAAAAATATAATGCTAAAAATCGTATTTACCTCAGAAGACAATGAGAACTCTATGTTTGGCATAGAAGAATTCCCTATCTCAACAGAATATGCCTCACAATTAATGAGAGGCGATATGACCATAGAAAGATTCCTGGAAGATAATTTAAATGCTCCGGATGATATCTCTCGACTCAAAGGCCTCCTCATGGAAGGTGATACTATTGACCATGTTACGGTTGCAATCAAATTTGAACCCGAATCTGATGTCAAAGAAGACATTAAAAAGCATCTAGTTAATGAACTATGGGAAACCATATATGATACTCTTTGTAGTTCAAAGGATTCCATAACTCAGGAGACTATTGAAATGCTTCATTCTAACATTGATGCTTTCTACAAACAAGAAGTTACCCGGGAAGTAAAACCATTCAAAAAGAAGAAACCCTCTTATCAGAGTTAACAAACCAAATCAATTAAAAGGCAGTCAATCCAACTGCCTTTTCTTGTATGTAGAACCTCAGCTATATTAAAATAATTGCATGAATAAAGTAATATTTAAAATAAAATGCTTATATTTGTAGTGTAATAATTAAATAATAAAAATATGAAAACAACAACATCTAAATCCTCCATCCAGAACTTAGAAGAGGTACTTAAAAGATTCCTTACTAACAAAAACACTTTCTCCCTCTGTAATGGAGAAAAGGAAAACCTAAAGGCTAACTTATACGAGTTACTTAGTAAGTTATACGATAACTATCAACTTGCCTGCATTGATATCAATCAAATCTGGGTATACGAAACTTGCTATTATACATTTACATTTGAAAGCCTGGTTACAGTAGACCGACCAAGAGAAAACATCATTGCCGATGGCTGCATACGATTCATGCAAAACTTTACCGATGGTGACGGTATCTTTATATCGTTCACCAAACTGGATAGAAATAATTGGGTTTATCAACTTAACTTTAGAATATCATGAACGAACAAGAATTAAAATCTCTGGCCTTACAGTTACATAGGGCACAGATACAAGAATATCCCTGGGTCTCAGCAGACCCAGAGGATGCTGAATCCTATATTAGGACTTACGGAGATACTAACGTACATTTGTACTACGATTATTTACTTGCTAACGGAATAGGAGAAGTAACGGAATAGGAGAAGTAGAATTATGAAAATCAGAGCTATTTTAGAAACAGAAACAATGGACCCTGACTTCAGGGAACCCTTCTTAAATGGTATGCCCTTTGACATTACAGAATCAACCTTTGATAGAATTGTACGCTATGCTTCAGGTTGTACTGATGTTCAACAACCAGATGTAATTGCCATGGTTATTCAACATTCATTGGAAAACCAAAAAGAGTTATCCGAGTTATTAGACAGATGCAATGATACCACACAGATGAGGATACTTATACCAGTACCAATCTCTGCTCTTACATTTACTAAGCAATATCAAAATACTCTCAGAAAAGTACTAAAAGAGAGAATTAAGGGAACAATTGATGGCCTACCAAAAGAATATCGGGTAGAACTTCTTCATGAACTATCAAATGAAATCCTTAATGATGATTCTCTTAACGACGATTAACCAGTTGTTTTCATATCTATCCAAGAGGCAGGACTCTAACCTAACTAAGAGCCTGCCTCTACCTCAGTTATATTTGCATATATTATTTATTATTCTTATATTTGTAGTGAGAAATAAAATATATTATTCATTTTAAAATAGACAACAACATGGTTAATCTTTACAAACTCACCAACTTACTTGAATCTGGGATGACCATATTCCAGCTCAATCAATGGAAAAACGAAGGTATCTGGTATCCAATTACCCAATACAAAAAGGAATCAAACGAAATCGAGGTAGTCACCAACGTATTTACTCCTCTATCCGAGGAAAATCCAAGATTCCATATTCAACTATCAGCTAACTATGATACAGAAAAAGCCGAATGGAATCAATTTCTAGAGGATAACCAATGGAAACTTTATCCATTGCTCAGGAATATACTTAATGTATTCTTACCACCACATGAACCCGGGTACCGTATCTTATATACCTTATACCCTGAAGGTTTCTTATCAGTAATTGCCGAACCATTAAAATCAGAGGAGGCCTAACTATGTCACAATCAAAAACTTATCTTAAATTTAAAGAGACACGTTCCCAAGAGGACCTTGAAACTCTTAACTCATATCTCAAACGTTTATCAGAAATATCCGATATACTCAATGGAGACGAGGACTTGGATAATGAAACCGAAAACAAACTATATGACGAGGATGAGGACCTTACAGATAAAACAGTCCGGCTAATATTCGGAGACGTATTTTTCGTATTTGCCGGGGAATATAACCTTGACGGGTACGATTCCTGGGAGGATACTATCGAGGACCTAATCGAGGACTTATGTACAACCTATCAAGAATTACATGAAGCCTAATATTATACTTATCTTAGTCATGGGAGGAATTATCCTAATAATGGGTGCATCCTCCCATCCTACTAGTAAAGAACCTTTAACTTATGAGAATACTCATTGCTTAATATTAATAATATGCTAGAACAGTCTAAATTCTTAGTATCCTTCGATTGTCAAAACGAAAAATTCTGTGAGGAACTTATAATCACTTACAGAACTGAAGAACTAAGGCCATATCTAATATTCCCAAGGGTAAAACTAAATCCCAACCATCTTCATGTATATCATACCAAAAGGATAATTTCAGAACTTATAGGTATGCCATACTCTTCAATCGAGATAGTTGACCTTATAAGGCTTCAGTAGGTAATCGAGGTTATTGCATATATTATTTATTATTTCTATATTTGCATATCATTAATAATTTAAATATAGACGTTATGAAAGAAGAAAGTAAATTAATCGAATTATTTAAAAAATACCCCGGAATTGCTGCACGCATACGGAGGTCATTTGCTTATCACTACGACCAAATCCAACGGGAAATCGAATCCGAGGTTGCTACCATTAACAAGGACGATGCTGCAACCATTATCGATTATACTACCGAATACATGGAGGAATCCATGAATTGGCCTGACCCTGATAACCAGACCAACTTTAACAATCAACTCGCTTAATATTAACCAGGAGGGCTCACTACCCTCCACAAAACTTATAACATCATGACAACATTAAATTCAACCTCAATACTTGCATTAATCATTGCACAAAATCCTTATCATATTATCTCTATCCAAGGCCAAATGCCCATGTCACATGCCCAAAATACATATGACTTCGAAATTGCCGAGGATGACCCACATTACGATGATATGGTAAATTACTCTGGCGATATGCTTTGGGTATATACTTATGCCGATAAGGAATCCTTAGAACTCGACCTAATGGATATCCTCAATCAAATGGACTTACTTAGAGGCTGCGATGACCAATACTTTGATTATAACGTAGACGAAGTAGACATGGTACTTTACGGTGCAACCATTATCCAGGAACAGGAAAAATACAAACCTCTTATCATGCAAAAATTCCAACATTACAAGGATAACTTCGATGAGGAAGAACATGCCGAGGAAATCGACTATTATCTTAACTTCCTCGAAGAACCAGAAACTCTTTACACTTTCACCGAAAATATTATCAGTCTTTTCAAATCCTTTATCAAATGAGAACCAAACTTATAATCCTAACATCAATTGCCATGGCTCTAGTAGTCATGGCTTTCCCTACTAATAAATTTCAACCTAAAACAGTATGGGAACACTACTGCAAGTATACATTGGGAATACACCCATCCCAGGCAACCGAGGACCAATATGATTACTTCCTTGATTGCTGGTCAGGAGATGACGAATACCAATATCTCTATGACTACTACGAGAACAAATACCCAGAATATAATCACCAACTAAAACATTACGGAAAATGAAACTAAGAATCACAACTCTGATAATCATAGAAGAAGGCCAAGTCCAAGACATATATCATTCACTCGAAGATGACCAAGACAAGGCTTATCAGGAAATCATAGACCAGGTAAATGCAGAACACGGAGACGGAGGAGTATTACAATTCTATTCCTTACAAGGTATCAAAGAATACTTCGAAATCGTACATATAGAAACTCAGGAGCTTACATCAATAGGATTCAAAACCGCAATATTAGACTTATGAAAAAGAAAACCAAGAACCAAGTATACATACCCCACCAGGATAAATGGAATGAACACTTTCCTACTCCAGGTAAACCAAATCCCAATTACTACACAGACTCAGGTGCAACCTTCAACAAGCACCTACGTACCCAAAACAAATTAAAATCCAAACAGAAATGAAAAAGAACCAATTGCTTATAGATAACCTTAGGACACATATCTTTCAAAGCCTAGAGAACCTAGAAGAACTCCTAGAACAAGAAGACATAAACCTAAGGACATTACGAATAAAGGAACTAGAAATATCCTTTACCGTAACTAGGAGAACCAAATCCGAATACCTGAAATCCTTAGACTTCTGGTACAACCCACTAACTAACTACAAAGAATATCAAATACCCCTACAGAAATGAAAACCCTACTACTAATCCCAGTAATCCTATATACCTGGTTATCATTAACCCACAGGGATAAGATATACCATCAAATACCCAGCCCCACCAACAAACAAAAATACATATACTTAATTCTACAAGGCCTACAGATAATCCTATTAATCCTATTAGAGACCTTAATCCTAAGGATACCAACCTACTAACCCACCAAACAAATATCAAAATAAATAAAGAAAGCCCAGTATAAACAAAATCATACTGGGCCTAACTATGTTACATAACTAAGATACAAATACCCCAATATCACCAATCATATAATACTAATCAATATACATATAACTAATTTGAAGGCCTTCCGGGGGTCGGAAAAATTTGAGGTAGGGGATCTGGCAGAGGCTTTCTACTATACAACCACACTACTCTATAGCTATCTAACACATATGTCTCATAGCCTTTGGTCATTATGACCCATTGCCTAAAAGGCCCACAACTAAGGCCCATTTGGGTACCTAAATCCCCTTAATCCTAGACCCCTAATGGCCCTTTATATTAGTATATATTATATAGATATTGGTTAGGATTAGGCAATAGGATTTGGGGATTAGGCATTAAAATATACCATTCATGGCCCCAGGATTTATTGGGATTTTATTAAAATTGTAGGCCATTTGGGGTACCTAAAACTAGTAAGTATGTTATTAACGGCCTTTATATTTAGATATATTATTACTAAGAATGGCTAGAAGAGATATGAATTATGTAACTAGTTGATTACTAATAAGTTAAGTAGCCTTAAGACCTTATCCATTAGGGGCCTCAGTAGGATTTTGCAGAATAAAATAAAATATCTATATTTGCAGTATAAACAATTAAAAATATATAGATATGAAAACAAATTTAATTAAGACTGAATTAACCCATGCTCAAATCCTTAATCCTCAACTTAATGGGGGCTATTACCTTAATGCCAAAGACCTGGATAACCTTTGCCCTATTATTCATTTATCCAAACTGGAAATTGACCAAGAAGACAATCAACCTCTAGACCAATACCAATTAGGCATGCTAGAGTACATTACTCCTCATATTGCATATCTTGCTACCATTGCTCCATACGTTCAACTTATATCTATCGAAACTAAAGAACGGGACTATGAAGGAATCCATATATGGACCTTTGCTTTAAAAACTCCAAACCTTATGGACTACGAACCATCCATGATAGATACACTAACTGATACCTTCAAGGAATGCTTCCCTTATGATTCTCAGGCTTGCTTTAACCATAGTCCTCAAATCAAATATCTTAACAGTCTATTCACTATTATTGTACCTTTCACTTGCTAAAAACATTACCATTATGAGAACAAGTCAAATTAACCCACAGATTGCTATCAATGCCCTAATGGGATATCTAGGTACCTATAACTATTATTATTCATGGTACAATTTCATACATAATACCTACGATAATAACTTTACAGGTTATGTACCTATACCAGGTAAGGAAAATCCCTTTATCGCTCTAGAGGAATATCTAAGGGAACCTAAACCAGAAATCCTGGTATACTATAATACAGATGAGGAATACTTTACCTTCAACAGATTACAGGATGAGCCTATGGCTGATACCTCTATGGCAGACGATACATTTACTTACGAGGAAGCTACCTTCTATATCTTCAAAGATTAACTATCGCTAACTATGTTACACTCTATAAGCCCAGCCTATCTTAGGTACTGGGCTTTTTCTTATGTAGCCTAACTCTAGGCCATCATGGGACTTGCTAAGGCTTACCCATGTCCTAATATAGGCCTTAGTTCTTTAGGACTCTCTGCATGGCCCAGGGCATTGGTATAAAAGCCTGCTAGTCACCTAATGGCCTTATATGATGTAATATACAGATAATACCTACCGGACTGTATGGGGCCTCCAATTTTCTAAAGTGGTACCTATACCAACCCCTTCCATATATCCATCAATATACCCCTCATATTACCTCCAAACCATGCCTCCAATCCAAACCTCTAAAACCTACTTGCAAATTTTTCATACGAAATTATTAAAAATAATTCTTTAGAAATTTCTCGAAAATTTTTCTATAAATGTTTTGCAGATACAAATAAAATGTTTATCTTTGTAGTGTTGAAAAAGCAAAGAGATATTTAAAATTTTGATTAACTATTTTTAAAGAAAAATTTCTCTGAAAATTTTGCTAATTAAAATATAAGTTGTATCTTTGTAATGTAATCAAGAAGCGATGTTTGACATACTGAAACACTTAAATAATTCCTTTTCTCTTTTTCTTATAAATCATTTAGTTTTATAGAGAAAAGGATATAATAAAATAAACTTAAAAACTAAATGTATTTTATTATGGAAGAATTAAAGAATGTAGTAACAGAAAACAAAGAAGTGAAAGTAAACAAAGTTAGTGCTAATAAAGCGAAAGCAACTGCAAAAGCAAATAGTACTATTAAACTTTCAGTTGATAGTATTTTTAAAAGTTTAAACGAAAAAACAAACGGACTTTTAAAAACTTCTTTAGGAAAGAAAACAGAAATTTATATTGAATCTCTGTTTGCAGAATTGAATGAAAAGCAAAAAAAAGCATATCGAAAGAAATTAAGAAATACAACTTTTTCTTTGCTTGATTCAATCGTGAAAGCAAAAGAAGAAAAGAAACAAAATGAACTAAAAACACTTGTTTTAGCGTTTACAGATTTTTATAAGCAAGTTTATAAAATTCATGATTTTTCTTTTTCTTCGATAGCAAGCGAAAATACAAAAGATACAAAAAAAGAAATTCTAACAAAAGGTTTGAATATTGTTAAGAATTTTAAGTAACTAACAACAAAGGGAAAGATTAATCTTTCCCTTTTTAATTTATAAACGTTATGGACAAAGAACTATTAAAGAAATTTTTAAATCATTCGATAGCAAAGAGCGACGGACAAATAAATATCTCTATATTAGATTTATCTAATATAGAAAATGATGATAATAGATGTAATAAACTAAATAGAGTATTTAAAACAGTTGATAGTTTATTATTGAATGATAGACACAAAAAAATAATTGAAAAAGATTATTACAATGTGTATGCAAATTGCAAAGACGATAGCGAATTATTTGTACTACAAAATAAAGATTATTGTATTACATTGATTGAACTAATTTAATATTAAAGTAAGGGACAAATGAATAAATGTTTGTCCCTTACTTTTTATTTTTGAATGTTAATTTTAACGTAACCGTTCCCCCCTTTTAGTACCACACCAAAATCGCTCCTCGTGAAGGGTTATTACTACTCTCCAAAAT